>ERZ773233.213-NODE-213-length-43700-cov-5.455447_pt1 | contig 43700 bp, 42 predicted proteins | sample MGYA00580991_ERZ773233 | MGnify/ENA primary metagenome ERZ773233 (study PRJEB29015, sample SAMEA2738178) | human oral metagenome | biome: human oral; feature: human-associated habitat; material: saliva | place: China | collected 2161 ...
AGATACCATACTTTCTGTTTTTTCATTGAAAGATAGTGACTTTCCTTTTTTTATAATTGGGTTTAACTATACTCAAATTGAGTCTAAAGAACGAAAAGAGAGTTATGTTTTATTTGGAAACGAAACTTCAAGTGTCAAGTTTTCTATAAGAAATGTAAATACAAAAGATTATAAAATAGGAAAAGACAAGTATGGAAACAACAAAGTAATAACTACTGAAAAAAATAGGAAAGTATATGGTTTCTTAGGAGATAGACAATTCCCTAAAAAAGAGATAGATAATATCCAAATATCAATCAATAGGGGAAATACATATAATTTACCCAAATCGGTTTATAAATACCTTTTTGAGCCTACATTAGAAAGTGTTAAAGTATATATAAAAGGGAGAAATCAATTAATTATTTATATGTCGGGTGCAGAGGCTTCAGAAAGTTACGAAGTTATTTTTATTGTTAATGAAAAACAATTGCTAAAACGATATATTTACCGAAACTTTTAGCATCCAAATGAATGATCATATTTACTACTTTGGATCTTTTGTTTAGCTAATAAACCTAAAAGTAAAGAAGATGAAAAATATGGAGAAATTATTAAAAAACGTTATAGATAAATTGTCTTTTGTGCTGTTTGTATTGGTATGTAGCGCGATGTATGCACAACCTTGTACTTTTGAGGACGTTGTAAAGAAAACGACTTATGATATCCCTTATGAAAAATATAATGCTAATCTTGATATGTTAGCTGTATTAAATTATAAGAAGACAGATTTTTATGGATTTATAGGGGTAAATCGCAAACGCTTGCGCATCACTTTTACCTCTATAAAAAAGAGTGAGGAGAACAAAGATGTATATGAGGTAGAGGGTTTTAGCACTGTGATGAACAAAAACAAACGGACTTTCAAAGGAACTTTTTCTTTACTTTCTCATTACAAATTTGCAGAACAAACTGTTGATGTTCCTCTTCCTAAAAAGGGAGAAATAGTAGGATATTCAACTTTTTCTTATGAGTTAGCTGAAGACGAAAATCTTACAGCTACTGGCGTTTTTAAAGGAAAGATGATTGTAATGTGGCTCAAAAAGGTAAATGCAGCACCCGTTTATTTTCTCCCTTTCAATAGAGATAGTGAAAGAAACTATCAATTTTTTGGCACTTGGACGAGTTATAAAACTAAAAAAACTTCGGTAGCTTCTTGGGGAGAATATCGTATTCCTTGCTCAGACGATTTTGATGAAGGAGTAGGTGATTTTATACCTAAACCCCAATATTGGCAATATGGTTGGGAGGAGTTTAGGTATTAAAAGGAATTGAAAATAAAATGAAAAAAATACTATTAATACTATTTATCGGCTGTACACTTCAATGTATAGCACAGCATCATAGAGATTTTGATACTGAAAAGGAATTTTTAGAGTTTTTAACGGAAATAACATTTTACAAAGAGTTCAAAGAGAGTTTATGAAAAAGATAAATATAATTATATTGTTTTTACTTCTTTTATTAGTTTTTCTTTATATTGTCAAAAAAGAAGAGAGAATTTATAATTCCACATTTATTATTTATGAAGGTGAAAAAACAGAATTTATAGCTTCAAATGTGTATGAAGATTTCTTTTTAGTTAAAAACATTCCTTTAAATGATATTTCATTAAAAAGAACCATAGAAATTTTTATTAAACAAAAATATAATCATACTAAACAAGAAAAAACTGTTGACTTTTATAAATACACAAATGGGACAGGTTATTTTTTAGATGATAAAGAACACGATGGAGGTCCTACAAGTTACATTTTTCTAAGTAATTATGACAAAGAAAATATTGCAACTTTTATTATATCAAAATGCAAAAAGGATACTACAAAACTAGTAGGGCGTTTTCATTTTTATGGTAATGGTGGTTTAGTAAGTGGTAAAAGAGAAATAGATACTTTAATTTATTATTGCAAGTAAAAAATGAAAATACTTTTTAGGGTTATATTGTTAATCTTATTCGTTAATTGTCAAAACAATCAATTAACGAAAAATGTTTCTGAAAAAAAGATAACAACATATCAAAAAGATTTTACAAAAGTAGATACTATAAAAACAAATAGTTTTTTTTACACCTAATAGCTCGGATGGAAATCACTGAAAAGTAGCATTTATCAAGAGCAGGTAGATATGCGTATAGGAAAAGTAAAAAAGGAAATGCTTTATTTGAAGTTAGAAGTCGTTGCTCATTTGCTAATTATATAGTATCTTTGCGCCAAAATAAACTTTCTAATGGACGCTAATACCCATACGCTCGGCGAAATGGTACGCCTGTATATTCAGCAAAATAACCTCAGCTACGGGCTCTATCGCGCGCAGCTGCCCACCCTTTGGGCTGAACTAATGGGGGCTCCGGTAGCTAAGTACACCTCGTCGGTAGTGCTGAAAGGAACTACCCTTTTCGTACGGCTGACCTCGCCTGCCCTCGCCCAAGAGCTCAGCTATGGGAAAAGCAAAATAATAAGTACCCTCAACGAAGCTCTCGGTAGTGAGGTTATACAAAAACTGGTTTTCTTACACTAATACTATGATACGTAACGCTACTCCCTGCGATGCCCTTGCCGTTGCCCCACTGATGTTTCAGGCAATGGAGGAAATCGTCTATAAAATGATTGGCAAACCTCATAAAGAAGAGGCTATCGCCCTACTGGCACAGCTATTCGCCCAAAAAGGGAACCAATATTCGTACGAAAACGCTTGGGTATACGAGGAAGCGGGTAGCGTAGTAGGGTCGGTTATAGCCTACGATGGGGCGCAATTGCACGCCTTGCGCGCTCCGGTATTGGCACTCATTCGCAGTAGCTATGGTATAGATATTGTACTTGAAGATGAGACCGCCGCCGGCGAACTGTACATCGATACGCTAAGCGTGCTACCCACAGCCCAAGGGCGCGGGATAGGCTCGCAGCTGGTACGCCACCTATGCGAGGTCAGCTCGCAGCCCTTAGGACTATTAGTAGATGTGAATAACCCTGAAGCTGAACGCCTCTACAGTAGGTTGGGATTTGAATACGCCAATCATCAGGAACTTGCTGGAGGAGTATATAAACATTTGACACTAAAAATATAACACCTTATGAAAACCCTAATAAAAAACGCAACGCTCGTGAATGAAAACGAGCTACAAGTGGCTGACCTCTTGATAGAGGACGAGCGCATCAGTAGGATAGGTGCTAACCTTCATCCGAAGGGTGACTATCAGGTAATTGACGCTACAGGTAAGTATCTGCTGCCTGGAGTAATTGACGACCAAGTGCACTTTCGCGAACCTGGTCTTACCCACAAGGCTACTATCGCTACCGAAAGTAGAGCCGCTGTGGCTGGAGGGGTTACGACTTTCTTTGAGCAACCCAACACCGTACCCCAAACGGTAACCCTTGAGCGCCTCGAAGAAAAATTTGCTATCGCTCAGAAGAGTTCGTTTGCCAACTATTCGTTTTTCCTTGGGGGTACTAACGATAACCTTGAAGAACTGAAACGCTTAGACCCTAAGGCTTGTGCAGGGGTGAAACTCTTCTTGGGTTCGTCGACCGGCAATATGTTGGTAGATAACGAGAAGACCATAGAGGCGATTTTTAGCAATGTGGATTTGGTAATTGCTGCCCATTGCGAAGATGAAGCAACTATTAGAAAAAATCTGGCGCACTATCAGGAGCTATACGGCAATGATATTCCGATAGACCTACACCCGCATATACGCAGTGCTGAGGCTTGCTATCTGTCGTCATCGCGCGCTATCGCTTTGGCTAAAAAGACAGGTGCTCGCTTGCACGTGTTCCACCTTTCGACCGCTGCCGAAACGGAGCTTTTCCGCAATGATATTCCGCTAAAAGACAAGAAGATAACTGCTGAAGTATGCGTGCATCACCTTTGGTTTACGGCTGATGATTACGATACTCGTGGGGCGTTCATCAAATGGAATCCTGCGGTGAAGACAGCTGAAGACCGCGCTGCCCTATGGCAAGCGCTCTTAGATGACCGCCTTGATGTTATCGCGACTGACCACGCCCCTCATACGCTAGAAGAAAAGCAGCAAAAAGGCTATACGAATATCCCCTCTGGCGCTCCGCTAGTACAGCACTCATTAGTAGCGATGCTCGAAAAGGCACACAAGGGGGTTATTTCGCTTAAAAAAATAGTAGAAAAGATGTGTCATAACCCTGCTATTCTGTTTGACATAGAAGACAGAGGCTACCTACGCGAGGGTTATTACGCCGACTTGGTGCTGGTGGATATGAACGCCCTATGGACGGTACAAAAGCAAAACTTGCTGTACAAGTGTGGCTGGAGTCCGCTAGAAGGACAGCAGTTTCACGCAAAAATAGTGAGCACTTTTGTAAACGGAAAATTAGCTTATAACAACGGGCAGGTATGTCCTACCCCCTACGGACAACGCGTAACCTTTAACCGATAATATGAAGAAAATCATTTATATAATAGGGCTGCTGAGCCTTGTGGCCTGCAAAAAGAATATAGTGCCTAAACCTGACCCCTTTTTGGACGAGCATCAGATGGAGTCGTTATTGTACGATTTGGCGCTATTAGAGTCGATGAAAGCAACAGAATCGCATACCTTAGACTCGCTGCAGTTTGACGCTAAAGCGTTTATCTATCGGAAATACGAATGCGACAGTACGGCACTGGCACAAAATATGGTGTATTACGCTTCGTTCCCGAAGCAATACGACCAAATAGTGCATAGGGTAGATGAACGGCTGAAATCACAACGGGACAGCCTTAATAAGGCAATGCAGACCGCTCCGCCCATCGAGCCTAACATACCCAAAAGACCGCCCCTACCGCCTTTGGATAGTATTCACCCCTAAAAAAACAAACACGATTGGAACCTATTACGCTACATCATTCGTACCTGACGTGGGTATTCCCCGCCTTCCTGCTTATCTTTGGGTTGGTGGCTTTCCTTCGTGCGTTTTATCCGAAGCACTTTGCCGATTATGAGCGTCTGTTAGTAAACAATAAATACATAGCTATTTACGGCAAAAAGGAGCGCAAGTTGCATCTTTTTACGGTAGTACTCTACCTAATGCAGTGTGTGGGTTTGGCGCTGCTCATCTACGTAGGGATGAAATACTTTGGTATCAAGAGGCTCTTTAGTGAGCGTTTTATGTTTTTGGAGCTAACCCTATCAGTAATAGGAGTGCTGCTACTGAAGCTAATAATACAGCGTTGGATCAGTAGTCTTTTTGATCTTTCGGAGTTTTATAAAGACTATGTATTTGTGCGCATAGCCTACTCGTCGTATGCAGTTATAGGGGCGAGTTTGGTGCTTTTTGTAGGAATTTACAGTTCATTAGTAGGAGTAACACTATTGACAGTGTTATTTATTACACTACTGATTATTAACGCTTTAGGATGGATAAAAATTATTAAAAACAATCTAAAAGAAATAAAACCCTATATTTTCTATTTTATTTTGTATCTTTGCGCCCTTGAAATCGCACCCTACGTCTTCCTTATCTACGGGGCAAGGCTGGTGATAGCTCATCAATAATAGTGTGCTTTTTTAAGTAAATTAAGAAGACTTATAGAGTGTAAAGAAAGAAATTTATGAAGGTAAAATCAATTTTAGTATCGCAGCCTGAGCCCAAAGCGGAGAACTCTCCATACTCTCAGATTATCGAAAATCATAATGTAAAAGTAGACTTTGTACCCTTTATAAAAGTAGAAGGAATGACAGCAAAAGACATTCGTATGCAGAAAATAGACCTTACTAAGTTTTCAGCAGTTATTCTAACGAGCCGGAAGTCAGTAGATCATTATTTTCGAATAGCAGAAGAGATGCGATTTAAAGTGCCCGATACGATGAAATACTTTTGTCAGTCAGAAGCTATAGCTTATTATTTGCAGAAATATATCACTTATAGGAAGCGGAAGATATATGTAGGCAAAAAAGAGTTCTCGGAATTATTGCCTATACTGAAGAAATACAAAGATGAGAACTTTCTTTTCCCAGGGTCTGACTCGCCTAAGCCTGAGGCTACCGCAGCGCTGAACGACCTGAAAATAAAATGGGAACGCGTGGTATTCTACCGCACCGTATATTGCGATATTTCGGCTATCAAAAACAATAAATACGATATACTTACATTCTTCTCGCCTGCGGGTATTGAGGCTCTTTTTAAGAGTTTCCCTGACTTCTCGCAGAAGAAAACCAAAATAGCTGTGTATGGTGACGCTACCCTGAAAGCGGCTGAAGAGGCAGGGCTTGTTATTGACATTAAAGCCCCCTCGCCTGAAAGCCCTTCGATGACCGTGGCACTTGACCACTACATTAATAAGATGAATGGGAAGAAGTAATTGGATAATTAGCAAATTTGGAAATTAGCAAATTAGCAAATGAAAAAATTAATAACATTGCTGGCGTTTAGGTGCTGGCAATGTTTTTTTTATTATTTTTGCAGCTGATTTATTATAAAAAGTGATGAAACTAAAAGCGTATTTGTTTGAAATCTTACTACTCCTGTTTTCGGTAGCTATCCCATTTGCCCTTGATATGAATCTGGCGGTCTATGGTATGCTGGCTACCTTTCTGCTGTTTTTAGCCTTGAGACGTACTTACTACGGGTTGTTTTTAGTGGCTTTTGGCTTTATTGCAATTACTTGTGTGCTGTTTTTGCCTCAGATTATATGGTTTGGTCACCCCCCTGCTACTATGATAGGGGCTTTCTTTGAAACAGACTTTCGCGAAAGCAAGGAGTTTATGCAATCGCTGCCCCTATATGCCTATGGGGTATCGGTGCTGACGCTACTCTTCAGCCTTTATATACTATACTTAGGAAAGAAAAAGCGCTATGTGCGCACGCGTAAGTATTGGCTCATCACAGGGGTAATGGCACTGGTAGGGATAGGGCTAACGGTATATCGCCCTTTAAAAAAGATAGAAGAAATAGGTAGTTTTAGCTGGGAAACCTCGCGTACTGCCCCTATCGCTTTTTACGCCTCGATTTACAACAATATAGAGCGCTACCAGCAGTTGCGCCGAGAGCTAAACGAACAACTGCAAGGCGAGCCTACGTGGCAGATAGAAAGTAGTGCGCCTGCCTATCGCAACTACGTGTTGGTAATAGGTGAGAGTGTGCGCCGCGACTATATGTCGGTGTATGGGTTCCCGATAGAAAATTCGCCTTTTCTGGAGCGAGTGAAAGGCACTATATTAGAAGGCTATACCGCAGCAGCCCCTAACACTACTACGGCACTGCTACGTATGTTTTTGCAACGCAAAGGCGAAGAGGAGTTCGTGTATGAAAACAACCTCATCAGCTTGGCTAAAGGGGCGGGATTTGAGACCTACTGGCTCTCGAATCAGGGTTCGGTAGGCACGTGGGATACGCCTATCAGCAAGATAGCCTCGCTCTCTGACCATCGCACTTTTACCAAAATGGGCGAGTACGACTCGATGAACATCTATGACTCTGCCCTACTGCCGGTGCTCAAGCGCTATTTGCAACAAAAGAGCCATAAGCCGCGCCTGCTAGTAGTGCATATTATGGGGTCGCATCTGTACTTTCCTGAGCGTTTAGAAAACCCCATACACTACGATTATTACAACCGCAATTTTTCGGCCTATCTGCAGACTATAGAGCAGACTGACCATTTGCTATCAGCCATATACGCAGCGCTGCAAGCCCAGCAAGAGCCTTTTTCGCTGCTCTATTTTGCTGACCACGGGCTGATGACCAAAGATAGAGGCTCTTATTCCGCTACCCTTACCCACGGCGATACTCACCCTAACAAAGCGTGCTACCGCGTGCCTTTTGCACTTATAAACAGTGATGATACTGAGCACAAGCAAGTGAAGGTAAATAAGTCGGCTTTTAACTTTCTGAGTGGCTATGCGCATTGGTTAGGCATTAGAGAGCGCAGCTTAGACAGCCATTATGATTTCTTATCGCCTACCCCTGACACTCTACAGGTATTTGACCAATACAAGAATGTACCTTTTGCCGATTTGGCAGAAGATGAGGTAATAAAGTAATGGGCATTTGGTTATTTAGACGGAAATACCTATCTTTGTAGCCGCAAATCATCGATACTCAGGTAAAAGATAATTAACTAACACATTATCAGCAATAAAAAGATGCCATTAGCACTATTTAATTCTATCACATCGTGGTTCCTCAAACGCCGCATAGACCAAATTCAGGAGTTTGTACAACATCCCCATAGGGTGCAAGAGCGCGTACTAGTCGAGCTGACTAATGCCGCTAAAAACACTGAATTAGGCAAGGCTTATAACTTCGGCGAGGTAACCAACTATCAGCAGTTTATACGCAATACCCCCCTTACTACTTACGAATCATTTGAGCCTTTTGTAGAGCGTGCAAGGCGTGGCGAGCGCAATATCTTTTGGCATAGCCCTATCAAATGGTTTGCTAAGAGTAGCGGTACTACCAACGCTAAGAGCAAATTCATACCCGTAAGCGAAGAGGCACTACAGCAGTGTCATTACAAATCGGGTAAAGATATGTTGTGTTTGTACCTAAACAACAACGAGGATTCTAACCTTTTTAAAGGGAAAAGTTTGCGCTTAGGTGGTAGCAAAGAACTATATGAGCAAAATGGCACTTATTTTGGCGACCTATCGGCTATACTGATTGAAAATCTGCCTTTTTGGGCTGAGCTTAGTTGTACCCCCAGCAATAAGGTATCGCTGATGAGCGAGTGGGAAAGCAAGCTGAAGGCTATTATAAAAGAAGCTAAAAACGAGAACGTTACCAGCATAGCAGGGGTACCTTCATGGATGCTCGTACTGCTCAATCGGATATTAGAGGAAACGAAAAAAGAGCATCTGTTAGAACTGTGGAAGAACTTAGAGGTGTATTTTCACGGAGGCGTGAGCTTCACCCCTTATAGGGAACAGTACAAGCACATTATCCCCTCTGATACTTTCCGTTACTACGAAATATACAACGCTTCAGAAGGCTTTTTTGCTATACAAGACCGCAATAATTCTGACGAGATGCTGCTGATGTTAGACTATGGTATTTTCTACGAGTTTATTCCGATGGATACCTTTGGCACTGCTCAGCAAACTATAATACCCCTTAGCGAGGTGGCAATAGGCAAAAACTACGCTATGGTGATTACTACTAATGCCGGTTTATGGCGCTATCTGATAGGGGACACGGTGCGCTTTACCTCTGTGAGCCCTTATAGGATAAAGATAACAGGACGCACCAAGCACTTTATCAATGTATTTGGGGAAGAGCTTATCATAGAGAACGCCGAGCGCGCTCTTGAGAAAGCCTGCGAGCAGACAGGTAGCCACCTGATAGAATACACCGTAGCCCCTATATTTATGCAAGATAAGCTAAAAGGCGGACACGAATGGGTGATAGAGTTTGACGCCCCTCCGGCAAGTCTGGAGCATTTTACTGAGGTATTGGACACTGAACTTAAGAAACTCAACTCGGATTATGAAGCCAAACGCTATAACAATATGACCCTGAATATGCCTAAAGTACACCAAGCACGCACGGGGCTCTTTCACGATTGGCTAAAAGACAAAGACAAACTAGGCGGGCAGAACAAAGTTCCGCGTTTATCTAACAGCAGGGAATATGTAGAGGAACTGCTGAAGCTATTATAAAATTATTTAGTTTTTCAAAAAAGGATTGCCAGCACTTACAAGTACTGGCAATCCTTTTTTGTTGTTTTGTGAACTATTATTAATTGCTACATCTTCACCTTTAAGCCTACGAAGACTGTACGAGGCAAAGCAGGTCCGTAGATATAGTCGGCATCGCGTTGAGCTCCTTTGTCGAAGTCGTTTTGGTACTGATTGAAGAGGTTTTTCACTCCGCAGCTTACTTCTAAAGGGAAGAAGTTGCTTACATTGATTTGGTATGAGGTGTTTAGCCCTATATCGACCAATCCTTTAGTAGTTTCTAAGCGGTTTTCGGCAATATAACCTGCTAAGTGTACTACTTTCATACTGCCAGTGTACACGGTTACAAGGTTGATGTCCCAGTTAGGACGTGGCTTGTAGGTTGCCAATAGGTTGCCGTATACATTAGGCGTTTTGAGCAGCTCATCGGTGAAAATATTGTCTTCAGGATTTTGGGTGCTGTTGTACTTAGCACTTTGTATAGTAGTGGCTAACTGAAATATAAATTGCTTATTAGGGCTATACTTCAACTCAATATTAAGTCCTTTTACGATTGCCCCATCGGTATTAAACTTTTCTTTTACTTTCAAGCCGTTTTCTTCACCTATATCACGATAGTCGAAACGGTCGTGTAGAGCGGTGTAAAAGCCTTCTATCATCGCTACAAACTGATGCGCCTCGTGCGTATGATTGTACTCGAATGAAGCGGTAAAGCTATCAGAGGTTTCTTTTTTAAGGTCGTCAGAGAGTTTTACACGGCGCACCTCGCCACTAGGCAATTCGCTGTGTACATCTTCAGAATAGAAGAAAGGAGCACGGAAACCACGCCCATAAGAAGCACGTGCTATGAAGTTCTCATCAATATTATACAAGACACTAGCACGTGGGTTTAGCACAGTGATGCTGCTCTTGAGAATATCAGAAGTTACATTGTCTAAACGAAGTCCGCCTAATACCTTTACTTTAGGAGAGATACGCCAGTCAGCTTGGGTGAAAGCACCGAAAATATTAGACTTTTGATTTACCGCCAAGATAAGAGGATTTACGCGTTTTTCAGATATTTTATCGTGCTGATACTCTAGCCCTGAAGTCCATTGTAGGTTGCCTTTGGCTATAGGCACATAGGCTGTATGTTGCCCTCCGAACGCCCAGATGTGCTCTTTGGTAAGTCCGTAGTTGCCGGTTGAAGCCTCGATATCATTTCCTTCTAAACCACCGTAATAGTTATCGGCACGAGTGCGTTCGCCACTGGCATAAGCCGTAAACTTATGATTATAGGCAGGCGAGAAATACTCGTAGTTGGCTGTACCTCCTACCATTTGAGTACGGATACTCTCGGCTATATCAGCAAGGTGTTCAGGCTCGTCTAACTTGTTGCCCCCGCGTCTGTTTTCATTGCTCATATTCACTTCACCGGTAAGTTTATGGCGGTCAGTAAAATCGTTGAAGAGTTTAGCCCCTACGTTCAGGTTGCGCAAGCGAGTTATCTCGGTAAAATCATCGCCGTTAGCATCGTAGCTCTGGCGCGCGCGGTGTAGTGCGTGGAACGAAATCCCTCTGGTGTAATTGTCGCTTATTAGTGACCCATTTAACGAACTTACCACATCGGCAGCTTTGCCCGCGATAAGGCTGCTCACTATCCCTGCTTGCGCTTCGTTTTTGATAGGGTTTTTGGTGATAACATTTATAGTACCCGCAATGGCATTAGAGCCGAAGAGCGCTGAGCCCCCACCGCGTATTACCTCGATGCGCTCAATCATATTAGCAGGAATCTGGTCTAAACCATACACCCCATTAAGCGACCCAAATATAGGGCGACCATCGATGAGTATTTGCGAATAAGGGCCGTCTAAGCCATTGATACGCACTTGGGTGGTACCACAGTTCTGACAGTTTACCTCAGTGCGCAACCCTGGCTGAAATACCAAGCCTTCTACTAAGGTATGTGCCTTGGCAGTAGCGAGTTCTTTAGTGCCTGTTACGCTTACCAATACGGGAGCCTCTTTGCGATTTTCTTTGGTTTTGGTAGCGGTTATCACCACCTCGTCAATACCTAAGACGTCTTCTTTTAGATTGATAGGGAGTTGAAGAGTTTGGTCGGCAACGATAGTTATTTTATCGTTATGAGGTATATACCCCAATGATTGTACTTTTAGGCGATACTCACCAGCAGGTAGGCTAAGCGTATATTGCCCGTTGCGGTCGGTAGTCGTCCATTTTTTGATGGTTTTGCTTTCAAGCTGAATAGAAACAGCCTCTAAAGATAGGTCTGAAGAAGTAACCTTACCGGTAATAGTGCCATTCTGCGCAAAGCCAATAACACCAATAAACATAGCAATTGCTACTAAATACGTTTTCATATATCTTATCTAAATTGAATTATTCGGGGCAAAGATATAACGTTTTTAGATAACACGAAAATTTTTAACATATTATTTTTAGATTAATTGAAAATCTATATTTTAGACATACAAAAAAGGCTACCTATAGGCAGCCCTTTTTATCTTTAAATTTCCTTTTTTAATTGCTAATTATCAATTCAACATTCATAATTATTTAATGTGTAGGCAATAGCTGAGCACGAAGTCGCTTATAAAATGAAAAAACACTTCATAGACTGTTTTCTCTACCTTTATCTCAGTACGTGTATCTGTAGGGAAGAAATCGCGTACTTTGATATCGTTGAGCGTGAGGGCTGGATTGCCGTGTACTTTGAAGCCCACCTCTTTAGCGCACCAAATCATAGTGAGTTTCTGTACTATATTTTCGAATGAGAAGGCAGCTGTACGATAGTCCCACTGGGTATACTTAGGAGCTATACGGACGATTTTATCTCTCTTTTTCTCTATATCTACTCCTACCCCTCTGTTGCTGATAATCACAGCTACTTTGTCAAACGAATGACTAATAGAAATCTGTTTGCCATCGCTTAGGAAGGGTTTGCCATTAGGGTCATAAAACAGCGCATTAGGAGGATAACCTAAATTCTTAAGCAAAAATCTTGTTGCTAAAAAATTTTTCTTACCTTTTTCGTTGTGTATTGCCTCGAGCAGCTGATTTTGCTGAGGTGTAAGACTCACTCCCTCTTGCAAAGTAGCAAGAGGTTCTTGAACATCCCAGACGTATAATCGGGATTTCTGATCAATGTCTATTGTTTTAATTAAAGCCATATTATTATTTCTTTCATCTGAATTTCACTACAAAAGTAGAGATTTTTTGATTCCTACACAAATGTACAAGAGGTAGGGTTCTTTATTTAACATAAAAATTTTACTAACAAATGTATTAATTATATTAAAATTTGGCTGTTTATTAATATTTTATATACGTTTATTTATTAAATCGATGCAAAATAGTTCGTTGTAAATTTAACATTGAAAAGTTACAAGTTTAACATCGCATTAACAGTCATACTGACAAAAAAAGTCCTTGTGGAAGAGAGACCACAAGGACTAAAAAAATAAAATATAACTTTAAAAAAAATAAAAATGATATGCAAATTACTTATTTGTAAAGTACTTTTTTCACTGCTTTTACTACATCGTCAGCGTTAGGCAACCATTCTTTTAGCAATTCTGAAGAGAAAGGCGCTGGGGTATCAGCTGTAGTAATACGTTGTACAGGTGCGTCTAAGTAATCGAAAATGTTCTCTTGTACTTGGTAAGTGATTTCAGAAGAAACACTGCTAAAAGGCCAAGCCTCTTCGAGGATTACTAAACGATTTGTTTTCTTCACTGAGTTGAAGATAGTTTCAAAGTCCATTGGGCGGATGGTACGTAGGTCGATGATTTCGCACTCTATACCTTCTTGAGCCAAAATATCGGCTGCCTTATAGGCTTCTTTGATGATTTTACCAAATGACACTACAGTTACGTCTTTACCTTCGCGTTTGATGTCGGCTACTCCTAATGGAATAGTGTACTCTTCTTCAGGCACTTCACCTTTATCACCATACATTTGCTCTGACTCCATAAAGATAACAGGGTCATTATCGCGTATAGCCGATTTTAATAGTCCTTTAGCATCATAAGGGTTAGAAGGAACTACTACTTTTAGCCCTGGGCAGTTAGCATACCAATTCTCAAAAGCTTGAGAGTGGGTAGCAGCCAGCTGACCTGCAGAAGCGGTAGGGCCTCTAAATACTATCGGAATATTAAACTGACCGCCAGACATTTGGCGCATTTTTGCTGCGTTATTGATAATTTGGTCAATAGCTACAAGCGAAAAGTTGAAGGTCATAAACTCTACTATAGGGCGGCAGCCATTCATAGCAGCTCCTACTGAAATACCTGCGAAACCGCCTTCAGCTATAGGGGTATCAATAACGCGCTTAGGTCCAAACTCATCGAGCATTCCTTTAGAGGCTTTGTAGGCACCGTTGTATTCGGCTACCTCTTCACCCATTAAATAAATAGACTCATCGCGACGCATCTCTTCACTCATCGCTTCGCAAACAGCTTCTCTAAATTGTATCGTTCTCATTTATATGAAAATTATAAAATTAAAGTATATAACTAAAATTGTCTGTTATTTTTCTTTTGAAAGCACAAAAGTAATAATAAATATTGAATATCCTACATTTTTGCGATTTTTATTTCGTATTTTTTTCTTAATGTATTGTTTTATAGCTATTTATAAAATTTAGTTATTTTTTATTTGTCATTACCAAATAATACGCCTCTACTGAAATAGAAGAAGCCTTAAAAGTTATCACCTCTACCCGTTTCACCGTATAAGCAGCAGTTTCATAAAGCGTGACCTTTTCGCTCTTTCCGTCTTCTAAAGGCAAAGAAGTAGTTTCGGGCTGCTTTAGTAAAGGGGTTCTTTGTATAAAATCGTAAGTATAGCCACTCTCATAAAGGGCAATGCCGTGCGATGAGATAAGCAAATACTCTTGTAGCTGATCGTTCTTAAATAGATGCCCCTCTATCACCAAAGGGCGGTCGGGAAGCTCTTCATCAGCAGCAACCTCCCACGTCGGACTGATACGCTTCAGCACCTCCAACACCTCAGCAGGCGAGGTAGCAAACAGTGTATTGAGGTCTTGCAGCTGTAGCTTTCGGTTTTGCCTATCTTGGTATCGCTCTATGTTTTTCCCTGCCATAAGTCTGAAGACAGTAGGCTGCTTAGGCAGGTATAGCACCCTTAGGCGCTGCCCTTTGTAAATCATACTAAAAAGCTCTTTGGAGACAGCCGTGCTAAAAGTATACTGCTTAGCGGTTTTGGCATCAGCAAACGACACTTGCACCTTGTAGTTTTCTGACGTGCTGCCTATACGCTTTATAAGTTCTTGCTGTCCTTGCTCGATAGTCGCCTCAGCATATAGCCCTTCGGTCTTCAGCAGGTAGTCTATGCGGTAGTTTATCAGCTGATAGATAACAAAGCCCGCAACGATAAGCACCATCACCGGTATAAAGGCATTCATTGGGGTATTAGTGGGCGCTTTTTTGTCGAGCATAGCTGTGCGCAGCGCGCTAAAAGTTGTAATTTCGGCTATGGCTAAGAAAGAGAGCAAGCCTATCAGCACCCCCATCAGCAAAGCGTAGTATATACCCCCTTTTTCAAAAGCCTCTATGGGGAAAAAGACCACCGCAGCAGCGACTGTCAGCAGCGCGGCTATTATCCAGAAAAGACGGGTACGATTCATCTATTTGCTAACTTGTAAATTATCTAATTGTGCTTTCAGCGGTTTGATATACTCTAAGTAAAGAGCTTTTAGCTTGTCGTCTATAGGCACAGCATCGGGTAGTTTTTCTTTCAGTGGGTCTACTTGCACACCATTCTTCCAAAAACGATAGCACACGTGGGGCCCTGTTGCCAAGCCGGTGCTACCCACTAACCCAATTACCTCGCCCTGCGCTACGTGCTGCCCCTTGCGGGCTATAATTCTCGACATATGTAGGTATTGGGTAGTATAGGTGTTGTTATGGCGTACCTTTACGTAATTGCCATTGCCTGAGGTATGTCCTGCCTCTATCACCGTACCGGCTGCCGTTACGCGTATAGGGGTACCGGTAGGAGCGGCGTAGTCAGTACCAAAATGCCCTTTCATACGGTGTAGCACGGGGTGAAAACGCATCCCGAATTTAGAGGTGATACGAAAGATATCTAATGGCGATTTGAGGAACATACGCTTCATCATATTTCCGTTTTCGTCGTAAAAGCCATTGGTGCCTTTAATAGTGTCGGTGGTGTAGTTAAAAGCGTAATACTTTTTGCCTTCCCACTCGAAGTAAGCTGCTTTAACCTTTTCGACCCCTGCAAAGATAGTATCTTCTACATAGCGCTCATCATAAATAATCTTGAAAACATCGCCTTTTTGTAGGCGGAAGAAGTCGATAGTGTAGTCAAAAATCTGTCCTAACTGATAGGTAGCGTTTTGGCTGATGCCTGCAGCTTGCGCATCGACGGTTAGGTTGTTTTCTATACTGCCCGCAAAGGCTTTTTCTACCACTGACACTTTGCGCTGAGCGGTATAAGCATAGATAGAGTCGGTTAGGTGTACCACTATATAATCCACCACATTAGGCTGATATACAAAACTATGGGGCGTATCGGGTTTCTTTTTATCGTACAGAAAGGCGTACATTTTGCCTACGTGAAAGTTCTTAGGGTTAATGAGCTCTTTGGTTTGGGTGGTTATGTTATAGATGTCGCCCACAGCTACGCCCTTCTCTTCCAAGAGCTTGCCAAAGGTATCGCCCTGCCTTAGGGTATCTTTGTTAATATTGTAATCATTGAGGTTAAAACCGAATTCATATACGGGTGCAGGCGTGGCTACTTGGGTAGTAGCGCTAGCAGTGCCGGTGCTAATAGTATACTGCTCGCACGAAGTTAGTGCAAGCGCACTAAGAGCCATATAAAACGCTTTTTTTATCATTTTTCTGTTATGTTAATATCGGGCAAAGATACTATTTATTATTGACAATTTGGTCATTATCAAAAAAAATATTAATTTTGCTCGTCTAAAAATATTTTTCTTAATTACAGAACTTATATGATAACACTTACTTTAGCATCGCTACAATACGGACAAACGGCGGTTATCGCGGGCTTTGCCCCTGACTGCCGACAAGAGGTGCGCCAACGCTTGTTAGACTTGGGGTTCGTGCGCGGCACTACCATTAGGGTAGAGAATGTAAGTCCGTTATCCGACCCTGTGGCGTACAATATCCACAACACGCAGATAGCCTTGCGAAAAAGCGATGCTTTATGTGTACTGATAAACTTAGAAGAAAATGAAAAATGTATGTGATACTTGCGAACTAAACCCTGCTGCCTCGCTGAAACGATTGGGTGAAGAGCAAGGCGATTATAGCTATACTATCGCCTTAGCAGGCAACCCTAATACGGGCAAAAGTACCGTGTTCAACGCTCTTACAGGGCTACACCAACACACGGGCAACTGGACGGGCAAGACCGTAACACGTGCCGAGGGGAGTTTCTCTTTCGGCGGTACGCGCTATAAGATGATAGACCTCCCCGGTACCTACTCGCTGCTCTCTACCTCTGAAGACGAAGAGGTAGCCCGCGATTTTATCCTCTTCGGAAAGCCCGATGTTACAGTAGTGGTAGTAGATGCCAGCCGATTAGAGCGCAACCTCAGCCTTGCGCTACAGATATTAGAAATAACCGATAAGGTAGTGCTATGCCTCAACCTGATGGACGAGGCGCGCCGCCACCACATCAGCATCGATACTCGCACCCTTTCGCGCGATTTAGGGGTACCGGTGGTAGCTACCAGCGCGCGTACTAAAGAGGGCATAACCGACCTACTACAAGCTATAGAAGCCGTAGTAAGCGGGGCTTTTCAGACTAAGAAACAAACTTTTATCGACTTACCGAAGCAGAATGCTGAAGCTATTGCTCAGCTTAGCCAGCTGCTCAGCGAACTGAACCCTGCGCTACCCAATACGCGCTGGTTAGCGATGCGCCTTATTGAGGGTGATGAAAGCGTAAAAAAAGGAGTTGCTGAAGGGGTATTTTCTGAGGTCAATACGCCAGAGAAGCAAACACGAGTGCTACGGATAGCCGATGAGTATCACCGCTTATTGGGCGACAGCTATCGCAACGATTTAGTAGAGGCTATTTATGCCAAAGCAAATGCTTTATGTAGGGCTTCAGTAAGCACTGATTTTTCAGCGCGCTCTTTTCGCATCGACCGTGCTATCGACCGCATCGTTACCCACCGACTATGGGGCTTCCCTATTATGTTGCTATTGCTTTCGGCAGTACTGTGGATTACCATTATCGGGGCTAACTACCCTTCGCAATGGCTCTCCGATTTGTTTATAGGGTGGTTATACCCTTTGCTAAAAGAAGGGGCTACGGCTTTGCACTTCCCTTGGTGGCTGAGCGGCTTCCTTATCGATGGCGTCTATCTGGCTACGGTATGGGTAGTATCGGTAATGCTGCCCCCTATGAGTATCTTCTTTCCGCTCTTCACCCTACTCGAAGACTTTGGCTACCTACCGCGTGTGGCCTTCAACCTCGACCGTATGTTTCGCACCGCTGGCGCACACGGCAAGCAAGCCCTAACGATGAGTATGGGCTTTGGCTGCAATGCCGCTGGGGTGGTAGCTACCCGCATCATCAACAGTCCGCGCGAGAAGCTCATCGCTATCATCACCAATAACTTTTCGCTATGCAATGGGCGCTGGCCTACCCAAATACTTATCGCTACGCTCTTCATAGGGGCATTAGTACCCAAAGAGTGGTCGGGTACTGTATCGATGTTGGCAGTGATAAGCATAGCCGTATTGGGGATTGCCTTTTCGCTTTTCACCTCGTGGCTGTTGTCTAAAACACTGCTGAAAGGGGAATCATCTTTCTTTGTGCTTGAGCTACCCCCTTACCGCCCGCCGCGTTTCTTTCAGACGCTCTACACTTCGCTTATCGACCGCACCCTTATCGTATTATGGCGGGCTATTGTATTTGCCGCTCCCGCAGGGGCTGTTATCTGGCTTATTTGCCATATACCGGTTGGCAGTCAGCCGTTAGCTCTTTGGCTCATACAAGGGCTCGACCCTATAGGTATGTTCATCGGACTCAATGGGGTGATACTCCTCGCCTACGTGGTGGCGATACCTGCTAACGAGATTGTTATCCCTACCATACTGATGCTCACCACTATGGTATTAGGGCAAGCTACCGCAGCCGAAGCAGGGGTACTAATGGAGGCTACCAACAGCGAAGTTGGCAACCTACTACACGCTGGTGGCTGGACGCTCCTAACGGCTGTCAATCTGATGCTTTTTAGCCTTTTGCACAACCCTTGTAGCACTACTATCTACACCATCTACAAAGAGACTAACAGCAAGAAATGGACGCTCATCGCTACTTTCTTGCCCATACTATACGGCATAATTGTTTGCTTTTTAGTAAAAACTATATTCTAAAGACGAGAGACAAAATACAAAAGACGAAATGCGAGTAACACCCGTATTTCGTCTTTTTGTATTTTGGTCTTTATTTTTTTTAGAACTGATAGCCTACACCACCTAATACGCTGATAGTAGCTGCTGGCATAATACCTCCCCAAGCATTGTGGCGCGTAGTGAAGTATTTGCGATTGAGCAAGTTAAGGGCGTTGAGGTTGAAGTTCCATTGCTTGTAGCTATAGCTAGCGGTAGCGTTGAGCAAGAAGAACTTAGGTATTAACCCTACATTGCCATTAGCTGAGCCTTCTAAAGTATTGGCAAGGTCTGAAAATTGCGAACTCACAAAGTTGCCATATACGTTAGTAGTAAGAGTGCCCTCGCCTACCCCACATTGGTATTTAGCCCCTGCAGTTGCAGTATAGCGCGGTGCATAAGGTACGCGGTTGCCTTTGTTCATTCCGTACTCTATAGTAGCTTTTTGTATAGCTCCACTACCATAAAGCTTTAATCCTTCTACCGGATAAATAGCACCACTTACTTCTATCCCTCTGTGTAGGGCTTTTCCTCCGTTGTTTAGCAAACCACTTTCGCGGAATATTTTATGATTGAAGTTTCGCAAGTTGTTTTTAGGCTATTATTGCAATTATAAACAACTAATAATCAATTATTTGTAAAAACCTCCCCCCCTCCCCCCTCCAAAGGGGGAGCTTTGAGGGCGTTGAAATGGCCTAATTTGTTTATCAAATTAGAAAATTTCTCTTCTATAACTTACTGAACCTCGATTACTTACTAACTCCCCCCTTGAGGGGGGTAGGGGGGATGTTTTAAGAATCAGTAAGTTATAGAGCTTGCGAAACTTAAATTAAATCATTATTTTTTCTTTTGAGAAGGGAGTATTATGTTTTTTTCCTTAGCCAGACGACGGGCTACATTTCTATTGGCTTCTTTAGAAAGTGCCATAATAAATTCATAATCTTCAGGGCTTTCTTCTTCAAAAGCAGCCTCTACAAGGGCTGCTTTTTCCTTTGTAGCAGTCTTTTTTGTCTTCGTTTTGGTCTCCTTAAAGGAAACAAAACTGAATGTTTTAAGAAGTTCCACAAGGGCAGAGGCTTGTGGGTGACTCTCATTAATGGTAAAGGTCATAGACATAAGATTCTTATTCTGTAAGGCAAAGATACAAAAATTATTCCAATGTAGGGATTAGTGATCGTTTTTGCTTTTGCCGAAAAGCAGAAACATCCAGTAGCTTTAAAGTGAAGTAATAAAAGTTAAGAATCCTAAAACTACCCCTACCAAATTGGGGATAATGAGAATATAATCTGGCTTAGGCTCTTTTGTCCAGCCATACACCACCCATATAAGACAAGACCCAGCTGCAAACAAAGGTTGCCAAGGTTGTGCTTTGTGCCCCTCTAAGTTGGCCATAATTTGAGGAATATAGGCTACAAATACCGCCACTCCTATAAAGGCTCCTATGGAACCTATAAGCAAATTAATTTTTTGCTTGATATTTCTTTTTTCGTTCACAATAATATGGTTTTCTGCAAAGATAGTAATTCGTATTTTGTTTTTCGTCTTTATTTTAGTATTCGATTTCTTCTATTGATTGAAGAGTTTTTGTTTCACTACCTCTTTGTCTAAAGGTTTTTTTCATAGTAGGATATCCCTTGCTGTTATAGGTAAGCTCAATAGAAGCAATATTCTTAAGCAAATTTCCTCGAAGATCAGTATAGCTATCCACTTGTTCTATCAGGTTATTTTTACTAAAACTTTTTTGTAAGAAATAATCAGGATTTGCCATTTTCATCAACGCATTCAGTGATGTAGGGTTTGTATTGCTATCGTATTTATACTCGGTAGTGTGCCCTCTTTCTATTTTTTTTATTAGGTTGCCCCCTGCTACGGTATAAGTAGTAGTGTTGGTTTCAGTACCTGCGTCTGTTACTACCGCTCCATTCCCATCGCGATAGGTAACAGTTTCGTTTACGATAATATCACTACCGCTATAGGCTAACACACTCTCAGAATATCTATTTAGCTTTTTGCTCTCTCCATTAATCCAAGTACTTGAAACGCTCTGTCTGATAATCTTTGTTAGCTGTTCACCCTCATAGCGGTATTCTTTGGTATAAGAATTTCCGCCTTCCGTTGTTCTATGAGGCTCTACGCGTGTTTCTTTTATCACTCGTCCTTGCCCGTCATAGGTATAATCTTCAATTGCATAATCTTCTGTAGAAGGTTCGCCATTCTTTACTTGTTTTATACGGTTACCCTCGTATTCTACTCTCATAATATGAGCCGTACCTGTCTGAACCCCATTTTCATACTCAGTAATAGTAACCGACAACAGCTTGCCGTTCTGAATATTATAGGTTGTTACACTACTCCTGTTACTATTAGGATAAGTATTTGTTATTTTCTTAGGGAAAGCACCCTCTTGTATGCCTGTATCGTTGTTGTCATCTTTACTACAACTCACTAAGGCTACGCTTGCCATTAAGGCGATAAAAAACTTTTTCATATAAATATTATTTTTAAATTTGGGGCAAAAGTACAAATAAATTAGCTAACTAACAAAGGATTACTATTTTTTCTTGTCAAACAAATCGGTATGAGAGCCCAAGCGCGATAGGTCTGATTCTATTTTAAAGATTTCAAAAGCTCTTCGGTAGAGTCAAAAAACTTAGTATTTTTATCTCTCCTCATTTGCTCTACTTCTTTCATAGCCTGAAGCGTTACTTCATTAGGCACATAGGTTTCCTCTTCAAAAACTACCTTTTTAGCTTTGAACTTCTCTAATAATACTCTAATTATAGGAATATCAATTGTATTTATCTCTGCGTGTAATATAGCTGTACTCATATCTTTCTATTTTAGAGGGCAAAGATACAGATTAATTAGCTAATTAACAAATTTGCCGATTAGCAAACTTTTCATTCCGCTAATTGCATCGCCCATTCCTCTCAGCCCTCCCATTCCTCCTATAAGTTAGATACACTTACACCGAAGGATGACCGAAGGATGGCAAAAGAATAATTAATCATTAAACACTAATAATTAATAATTATTTTATATCTTTGCATTTTGAAAAAACTTCTCGATTAAAAATATTCGATATATGAAAAAAATACAAATGGTAGACCTACAAGGTCAGTATGAAAGAATTAGAAATCAGGTGCAGGCTTCTTTTGAAGAAGTACTTAGTACTACTGCCTTTATCAATGGCCCTCAGGTACAGCAGTTTCAGAAAGAATTAGAAGCCTATATGGGCGTGAAACACGTAATCCCTTGTGCTAACGGTACCGATGCGCTGCAAATAGCTATGATGGGACTAGGTCTGAAAGAAGGCGATGAGGTGATAACTGCCGACTTTACCTTTGCCGCTACCGTAGAGGTGATTGCCCTACTGAAACTGACCCCCGTACTGGTAGATGTGTATGACGATACTTTTAATATCAATATCGAAGCCATAGAAAAAGCTATTACTAAGCGCACTAAAGCTATCGTGCCTGTACACCTTTTCGGTCAGCCAGCCAATATGGAGGCGGTTATGGCACTAGCTAAAAAGCATAACCTCTTCGTAATTGAAGATAACGCGCAAGCGATAGGGGCTAACTACACCTTTGCCGACGGACGCCAACAGAAAGTGGGCACTATCGGACACGTAGGAGCTACCTCTTTCTTCCCTTCTAAAAACTTAGGTTGCTATGGCGACGGAGGGGCTATCTTCACTAATGACGATGAGCTGGCTTACACCCTTAGAGGTATCGTAAATCACGGTATGTATGTGCGCTATCACCACGATGTGGTAGGGGTAAACTCGCGTTTAGACTCGCTACAAGCAGCTGTACTACGCGCTAAACTGCCTCACTTAGACGAGTATAACAACTGCCGTCGCGAGGCTGCCCGCAAATATACCGAAGCCCTACAAGGCAATGCTAACGTTATCACCCCTGTAATAGCTAAAGGCTACGACCACGTATTCCACCAATATACCTTGCGCATCACCAACGGCAAACGCGATGCCTTGGCTAAAGTTTTTGCTGATAATGGGGTTCCTTTTGGCATCTACTACCCTATACCGCTACACGCTCAGAAAGCTTATACTCGTAGCTCTTATAACGAGGCTGACTTCGCGGTAACCAATCAGTTAGTGCAAGAGGTTATTTCGCTACCGATGCACACCGAGCTGGAAGACGAGCAAATAGCTTTTATAACAGACCTTATCAATAAAACCGTATAATCAGAGATTAAAAAAATGGATCAAAGAAAGAAAGAAGAAGCATTACACTATCACGAGTTTCCGCAACCCGGTAAGATAGCTATTGTACCTACCAAAAAACACGCTACCCAACACGACCTCTCTTTGGCTTACTCACCTGGTGTGGCTGAGCCTTGTTTGGCTATCGCAGAAGACAAAAGCAACGCTTATAAATATACCGCTAAAAGTAACCTTGTAGCCGTTATCTCGAACGGTACGGCCGTACTCGGTTTGGGCGATATAGGCGCTGACGCTTCGAAGCCTGTAATGGAAGGAAAAGGATTGCTCTTCAAAATATTCGCAGGTATTGATGTTTTTGACATAGAGGTAGATGCTACCGATGTAGATAAGTTTGTAGAAACCGTAAAAGCGATTGCTCCTACTTTTGGGGGGATTAACCTCGAGGACATCAAAGCACCTGAGGCTTTCGAAATAGAACGCCGCCTGAAAGAAGAATTAGATATACCGGTAATGCACGACGACCAACACGGTACGGCTATCATCTCGGCAGCTGCCCTTATCAACGCGTTAGAAATCGTAGGCAAAGACATCAGCAAAGCACAGATAGTGGTAAACGGAGCTGGTGCGGCTGCTATCTCTTGTACTCGCTTATACGTAGCCCTCGGTGCTGACCCTAAGAACATAGTAATGTGCGATAGCAAAGGGGTTATCCGCAAAGATGCGCCTAACCTAACAGAGCAGAAAGCTGAATTTGCTACCGACCGCGACCTTCGCACGCTGGAAGAAGCTGTAAAGGGTTCTGATGTATTTATCGGGCTTTCTAAAGGTAATGTACTTACCCCCGAAATGCTGCTTTCGATGAACAAAGATGCTATCGTATTTGCGATGGCGAACCCTACCCCTGAGATTGATTACGACTTGGCAGTGAAAACTCGTCAGGATATTATAATGGCTACCGGTCGTTCGGATTATCCTAACCAAGTGAACAACGTGCTTGGCTTCCCTTATATCTTCCGCGGAGCGTTAGACGTTCGCGCTACTAAGATAAATGAGGAAATGAAATTGGCTGCGGTACGCGCTATAGCCGAATTGGCTAAAAAACCTGTCCCTCAGCAAGTGAGTTTGGTATACGGAGGCGAGAACTTAACCTTCGGCAAAAACTACATCATACCTAAACCTTTTGACCCTCGCCTTATATACGAAGTACCCCCTGCTATCGCCAAAGCGGCTATCGCTACAGGAGTAGCCCAACACCCTATCACCGATTGGGAAGCCTACAAAGGCGAACTAATGGACAGAATAGGGGTAGGTAGCAAAGAAATACGCCTATTGCAAGACCGCGCTAAACGCGCTCCTAAGCGAGTGGTATTTGCAGAAGGTGACCAGAAAGAAGTGCTAAAAGCAGCACAACGCATCTACGAAGACGGCATCGGTATACCTGTGCTTTTGGGTAACAAAGATGTTATTAAAGCCTTGAAGCACGAAATAGGTTTTACTGCCCGTGTAGATGTAATAGACCCTAAGAGCGATGCCGAACGCGCACGCCGCGAACGCTTCATCGAGCTCTACTGGAAACAACGCGAGCGCCGTGGGGTAACCTACGAGGCGGCTGACCGACTAATGCGCGAGCGCAACTACTTCGGTACTATGCTGGTAGAAACCGGTCAGGCAGATGCTATGATTACTGGTTACTCGCACGCTTATCCTAACGCTATACGTCCGGTGCTAGAAATCATCAAAAAAGAAGAAGGCGTAACGCGCATAGCGGCTGCAAGTATAATGCTTAGCAAGCAAGGGCCTATTTTCTTATCGGATGCCACTATCAACATAGACCCATCGGCTGCTGACCTTGCTAATATAGCGCTACTAACGGCTAAAGCGGTAAAATTCTTCGGCTTAGAACCTTCAGTAGCGATGCTATCGTATTCTAACTTTGGGTCGGCTACCTCTGAAAGTACGCTAAAGGTGCGCGAGGCAGTGGCTTACCTACACAAGCACTACCCTGACTTAGTGGTAGATGGCGAGATACAAGCGGACTTTGCTCTTAACCCTGACAAGATAGCCAAGACCTATCCGTTCTCTAAACTGAACAATGGCAAGGGGGCTAATGCGCTGATATTCCCTAACTTAGAGGCGGCTAACATCAGCTATAAGCTACTAAAGGAAACGCAGCACTTAGACACCATAGGCCCTGTGATTATGGGTCTTACTAAGCCGATACACATCACCACTATCGGGTCGACCGTAGATGAGATGGTAAACTTAGCTACTCTGGCTGTGATAGAAGCACAGGGTAAATAATTAACCTAAAAAATTAAAATAATAAAAATATAATGAGTCATAAAATTCCTTGGCAAGAACGCCCTGCAGGTTGTACCGATGTGATGTGGCGTTACTCTGAAAACCCTATTATCGGTAGATATGATATTCCTACCTCTAACAGTATTTTCAACTCGGCTGTAGTGCCTTTTGGCGATGGTTTTGCAGGGGTATTCCGCTGCGATAACAAAGCCGTGCAAATGAATATTTTTGCTGGTTTTAGTAAAGATGCTATCAACTGGGAAATCAACCACGAACCTATCGTGATGAAAGGGGGTAATACCGATTTCTTACACTCTGAATACAAATACGACCCTCGCGTAACCTTTATAGAAGACCGCTATTGGGTGACTTGGTGCAACGGCTATTGTGGCCCTACCATCGGTATCGCTTATACTTTCGACTTTAAAGAGTTCTTCCAATGCGAGAATGCCTTTTTGCCATTCAACCGCAATGGAGTGCTTTTCCCTGAGAAAATCAATGGTAAATACGCGATGTTAAGTCGCCCAAGTGATAACGGACATACTCCTTTTGGTGATATTTTCATCAGCTACAGTCCGGATATGAAGTACTGGGGCGAGCACCGCTGTGTGATGAAAGTAACGCCTTTTGTTGATAGTGCTTGGCAATGTACTAAGATAGGAGCTGGTGCCGTGCCTATCAAAACTAAAGATGGTTGGTTGTTATTCTATCACGGGGTGATTAATACTTGCAACGGCTTCCGTTACTCTATGGGGGCTGCCCTATTAGACCTAAATGACCCAAGCAAGGTAATCGCTCGTACACAGCCTTACCTTTTAGCGCCAGCCACCCTCTACGAAACTACCGGCGATGTGCCTAATGTGGTATTCCCTTGCGCTGCCCTACATTCTATTGAAGAGGACAAAGTAGCGGTATACTACGGCGCTGCTGATACGGTAGTAGGCGTAGCTTTCGGACGCATCTCTGAAATCGTGAAGTTCACCAAAGAAAATTCGCTTTAATTTTAAGAGAATACCAGCATAATAAAAATTGCGTGATTTGTGGAAAATCACGCAATTTTTATTATTTTTGCATTTTAAAACTATTAACATCCCCCCTGCCCCCTTCGAAGGGGGAGAAGCGATGTAAATACGATAATTAAGACTTTTTGAATAGTCTCTATACGATATGCTTAACTTTTGAAAGATGAAAATCGCTATTTATATACGCCAATATACTGCTGAAAACGAAAGCATTTTACAGCAGCTTTTCTCGCTCTTTACCCCTGATGACCAAGTGTATATAGAGCAGGAAATACTATCGGAATTGCAGCTGAGATCTGATACATTCAACAGTGCTAAATCTTTTGCTTCATTCGAAGATCTAAACCCCTCTTACGATGTGATGCTGACTATAGGGGGCGATGGCACGCTGCTAAAGGGCATTACCTATGTACGCAGTTTGCAGATACCTATTTTGGGCATCAATGCAGGGCGATTAGGCTTCTTGGCAACTGCCCATAAAGACGACCTGCCTAATGTATTAGAACAACTGCGCAAAGGCGATTATCAGGTGGTAGAACGCTCGGTGATAGAGGCTGTGTTTGCCGATACAGGCGAGCCGGTAGATACGGTGAACTTCGCGCTGAACGAGATAACCGTTACTCGCAAAAATACCGCCTCGATGATAACTGTCGATACAGAACTAAACGGCGACTATCTATGCTCTTATTGGGCTGACGGACTTATCATTGCTACCCCTACAGGCTCTACGGGCTACTCGCTGAGCTGTGCAGGGCCTGTAATACTGCCTACCGCTAAGAACTTTGTGCTTACCCCTATCGCTCCTCATAATCTGAGCGCTCGTCCTGTTATTATTCCGGAAGACGCAGAGGTGAAACTGAGCATTTCGGGGCGCGAAAAGAAGTTCTTAATGTCCCTTGACTCGCATATCAAATCGATACCCAACAAACAGAGTATCATAGTTAGAAAAGCCCCTTTCGTAGTGAAGATGATTCGTTTAGAGGGCGATAGCTTTATCAAAACCCTTCGCACCAAGCTACTTTGGGGTGAAGACAAACGAAATAAATAAGATGTTGCACGTATCACTAACTGAAAATAAGAAAATATACTTTGCCTCAGACAATCACTTGGGCGCTCCTACCCCTGAGGCTAGCAAGGAACGCGAAGCGAAATTCGTGCGCTGGCTCGACACTATAAAAGCCGATGCAGGGGCTATCTTCCTCTTAGGCGACTTATTCGACTTCTGGTTTGAGTACCGCACAGTAGTGCCTAAAGGCTTCGTACGCACCTTAGGCAAGCTGGCCGAACTGCGCGATAGCGGCATCGCTATCTACTTTTTCGTAGGCAACCACGACCTATGGATGGACGATTATTTTGAAAAAGAACTCAATATACCTGTCTTTCACCGTCCGCAAGAGGTAGAGAGCTGCGGCAAACGCTTCCTGATAGGGCACGGCGATGGCTTAGGGCCTGGTGATAAGGGCTACAAGCGAATGAAGAAAGTATTTACCAATCCTTTTTGCAAGTGGCTTTTCCGCTGGTTGCACCCCGATATAGGCGTGCGTTTAGCACAATATTTGTCGGTGAAAAACAAGATGATTTCGGGCGATGAAGACGTGCATTTCTTAGGTGAAGACAAAGAGTGGTTAGTGCAGTACTGCAAACGCAAATTAGAGACTACCCATTATGATTACTTCCTTTTTGGGCATCGGCACCTACCAATGACCATCGATTTGGGCGGCAAAGCTACCTATATAAATACCGGCGACTGGATACACTACTACACTTATGCTGTATTTGATGGCAAAGAAACAAAGCTGATGAATTTTGAATTATAAATTATGAATTTTTGAATTAACAATTAAAAAATGATTCGTATTACAAAGAAATTTGATTTTGAGGCAGGTCACGCCCTCTACGGTTATGACGGTAAGTGCAAAAACCTGCACGGACATAGCTATAAACTTTTAGTGACCGTTATTGGTACGCCAATCAATGACCCACACAATGTTAAAAACGGTATGGTTATCGATTTTGGCGACCTAAAACGCATCGTACAAGAACAGATTATCACCCCTTTTGACCACGCTATGGTGTTCAACTCTAACTCACCTCATCAGGAGTTGGCAGAAAACCTACGCGCCAAAGGACACAATATCATCAGTGTACCCTATCAGCCTACGAGCGAAAATCTGGTAATTGACTTTGCACAGCGTATTCAGCAGCAATTGCCCCCTAATGTACAGCTTTACTCTATACGTCTATGCGAAACCGAAAGTTCGTATGCCGAATGGTTTGCTTCTGACAATCCACAGCCCGTATGCCCCCTACCTGATGCTGATGGCTATATTTTCGACCTCGATGGGGTGTTAGTCGATACGGCTAAGTATCATTATTTAGCTTGGAAAGAAATCGCTAAGGAGTTTGGTTTTGAGCTTACTCCCGAGCATAATGAGCAGCTGAAAGGCATAGGGAGAGAGGTATCGCTGCACAAAATATTATCGTGGGCAGGCAAGAGCATAAGCGAAGAAGTTTTTGCGCAGACCGCCCTTAGAAAGAATGAAAGTTATCTGCAAAAAATAAGTCATATAGACCATAAGGAACTATTGCCAGGGGTACTGCCACTGCTTCAGCAACTGAAAAGCAAAGGCAAAAAGATAGCTCTTGGTTCTGCTAGTAGAAATGCACGCTTAGTATTAGAACGCACCGGTATACTGCCTTATTTTGATGCTATAGTTGATGGCACAATGGTTAGCAAAGCTAAACCTGACCCAGAAGTTTTCTTGAAAGCAGCCGAAGCCTTACACCTCAGTGCCGACCGCTGCTGTGTATTAGAAGATGCTCCTGCGGGTATACAGGCTGCTAAAGCCGCTGGAATGACCGCTATAGGAGTAGGAAGTCCGGAAATTCTGAAAGGAGCTGATAAAGTAATCAGTTCTTTAGCTAATGGTTAAAATATTGATAATGAGCTACCTAAAAAAGTGATGCGCGTTAATTTTTTGTTAAAGTCTGATTTTATTTTGGTATTTCAAAAAAACGCCGTACCTTTGCCAACGCAATGAGGGTGGTAGCTCATTGTAAAACTTCAAATAATAGTTTTCATAATTTAAAGTTTTGGTTGGTTAATGGAAAAGTCCGATAAATAATTATCGGACTTTTTTTATTTTATATCTTAAAAAGACTTGCATTTATCAAATATAAATGCTACCTTTGTGGCATCTTTTTGATAACCACTCAAAAAACCTAAATGTATTATGCAAACCGAACTAATTATTACCCTTGTAGTGCTACAGGTGGCTTTGGCTATATGGGCACTCGCTGACCTCTTTAAAAGGTACAAGAACGAAAAGAAACAAGACGTTACCTTATGGGCGCTGATGATTGTAGGTACCCCAATATTGGGGGTATTACTCTATTTTAATACTGTTTATAGACGAAAGAGACAGTTTAGTCTGCGTCGCCTAAACAGCTTAGAGCAAGATTTCAGTTTTACTAAAGTCTACCCTATCCTTTTGTTATTAGGTGTCTGCCTGATGACTGTTAGCGCTCTCTACAAAGAAGTAAACACACTGCACCTGCAAGACTTAGGCATTTTCGCCATCGGATTAGGTATAGGACTATTTGTACTGAGAGTAGAACAAAGCAAACGGCAGACGCTTTAGTACGTCGCCCTATCAGTAAATATTTGTAGCTTACTGATTTTATTACTATTTTTGCACCTTATTAAAGTAAACACTAATGGCAAAGAACAAAGAACTCAGTGTAGAAGAACAAAAAAGAGAAGCCCTCAAGCTAACCTTAGCCAAGCTAGATAAGGCTTACGGCAAAGGAACCGTACGCGCTTTAGGCGACAGCCCTGTAGAAGATGTAGAAGTATACTCTACAGGTTCTATAGGCTTAGATGCAGCCCTCGGTGTAGGTGGCTACCCCAAAGGGCGCGTAATTGAGATATACGGTCCCGAATCATCAGGTAAGACCACTCTTACCCTACACGCTATAGCCGAGGTACAAAAAGCTAAAGGTACAGCAGCTTTTATAGATGCTGAGCACGCTTTTGACCCTGTATACGCACAGCGTTTGGGTGTAGATGTTAAAAATCTATTGGTTACGCAGCCCGATAGTGGCGAGCAAGCTCTTGAAATAGCAGATGCCCTTATACGCTCTGGTGCAGTAGACCTTATCGTTATCGACTCGGTAGCTGCCTTAACCCCTAAAGGAGAAATTGAAGGTGATATGGGCGACTCTAAAATGGGGCTCCACGCTCGCCTAATGTCACAAGCCTTGCGCAAGATAACAGCCAGCATAAGCAAAGCTAACTGTATAGTGATATTCATCAACCAGTTACGCGATAAGATAGGCGTATCATTTGGCTCTCCTGAAACTACTACAGGTGGTAATGCATTAAAATTCTATTCGTCAGTGCGTTTAGATATCCGCAAAGCTGGAGGTCCTCAAGGAAGTGCTGCCATCAAAGATGGAAATGGTGAAATTATTGGTAACCGCACTAAGGTAAAAGTAGTGAAAAATAAAGTAGCCTCTCCATTTAAGGCTACCGAATTTGATATTATCTTCGGGTTAGGAATTTCTAAGATTGGTGAAATATTAGATATAGGTGTAGATGCCGATATCATAACTAAAAGCGGTTCGTGGTTTAGCTATAAAGAAAGTAAGCTTGGACAAGGTCGTGATGCTGTAATAAAAGTATTAAAAGACAACCCTGAGCTAACGGAAGAATTAGAAGCAGCTATAAGAGAATGGCTTAAGAATAACGAGTTGCCAAGCAAAGGCAAGAAAAAAGGTAAGAAAGCAGTTAGCAAAAAAGCTAAAGAAGAAGACCTTGATGATGAAGTAGAAGATGAGGATTTTGATGATGATGAAGAGCTATTTGAAGAAGAGGAATAGATAGTTTTTTATCATAAAAGTTAAGGGGATACCTAAATAAGTATCCCCTCTTTTTTATTTTAGCTTCTCGTTATTATGATGGCGATTGTGGTCGCGTTCAGTTTTTTTAAGCATCTTCTTATCAAAGGCTTGTTGCAAGTCGATACCTGTTTGGTTAGCTAAACAGAGTACTACAAATACTACATCTGCAAGCTCTTCTCCCAAATCTTTATTTTTATCACTTTCTTTCTCTGATTGCTCTCCATAGCGACGTGCTATAATACGAGCCACCTCACCTACTTCTTCAGTAAGTTGTGCCATATTGGTAAGCTCATTGAAGTATCTCACTCCATGCTCCTTAATCCAATTGTCTACCTCTAATTGTGCGTTCTTAATGTCCATTTGTTTTCTCCTTAATTTATATCTAAAACAAAAGCATTGTCATTACAACAATGCTTTTGATTAAACAGTTAAAAGAATATTTCTGTGAATTTAAATTCTAATTAGCCCACATATCTTGCTCTCTGTCACGAATCTTCTCTTTTATCTTATCAGACTCTAAGAGCTGGAAGAGTGCATTGTTTTGAATGTAGTCCTTTATCTTTCTATCGCCGTATACGTTAGCTTCTTGATAGATAACAGAACTAAACATTCGGGCATTGAGCAAGTGGTCGAATGACATTGGGCGGGCGTCGTTCTTTCTATTGAACGTTTTAGCCTCGTGCAAAATTTCTCGCACCTGCGGATAGAACACCCAGAATAAAGGTACTAATGCTGACATCGTAGAGTCGTCTGAGTCTATAAAGTTTACATCAGGTGCTACAGGAGCCAATGCCAATAAACGGTATTTGAGCTCTCCTTGGCGTTTGTCGAAGTACCATATACCACGTATGTGATACTGAGCAATATCCGATGACTCTAAGTTACGACGAGTAACGTACTCAGGCGAAAGTTTCTCTCCAGCATTTAGTTGCTCATACCCTATATCAAGCGTATCAATCTTAGACATAGAAGCCTGAATAGCCTCAGCTGTCTTAGTTTGTGTAAAATATGAATCTACATACAGATCTTTTATCTTACCATTTTTGATATTCTTGATAAGCACATCGTATAGAGAGCGGCGATAAGCGTCTACCTCAAGTGTATCAGTAGGGAAAAGAAGCGGAAAGTTTACCCTTTCGTTTAGGTCGATTACTTCCCATACTTCTACAGACCATAGAATATCTCGGTCATCTACATAGCCGTAAGGTAGGGGCTTATCATTGTCAGCCTCTATCTGTGCAGCTGTTTTCACACCGATATCCGATGCTACCTTAGCATTGAGAATGTTCACCTGTGCTGATGAAAGCTGAAAAGTAAACACTAAAATTAATAGTACTATTATATTTTTTAGTTGTAACATAAAAATTATTCTTAGTTTATTTCGATAACGATAGGTGAAACAGGAGGTAATTTCAATGTGCTATTGCCTACTATACTCGCTTTTACATCGAATATCTGTACTTTATCACCTCGTTTAGCTCGTGATAAAGCTGAGCGTGCTTGCTCATTAAATTTATTTCCTTTCACTACCACACTAGGTTGTCCTGGTATAAATACTTTAAACTCATTTACTTGTAGTTTCAAGTCAAAGTCAAAGTCTTCAAGTACAGCGTTGATTGGTAATACACCGATATTATCTTTTGGCAATTTGCCATCACCTATAATTCCTGCTATACTAGTTACTGCACGCGGAATACTCTTAATTCGGAAAAGTTTAGAAGAACTAAAGCGTTGTCCGTCTAACTCACCTGTTACAGTGATGGTTACATCTTTACCTTGTCCTGGTCTCATCACCCAAGCTCCTGTTCCAGAGGCTTTAGAGAGTCCTTGTCCTGAAGCCATAATTTTGTTATCAGGTACACCAGGCATCGAGATGGTGATAGGGTTATCTACCCCACGATATACTACGTTCATCTTATCAGCTGAGATAACAGCTGAGTTTGGTTTAGGAATAGTAGAGAAACTTTGTGATACAGGCACTGCTATACGCTCACCTTCTTGGTCAAAGTAAAGGTTACCTGTAATTTTATGGTCACCAGTATTACCTGCTGAGATGTTAAGTTTCACACGTCCATCTTCAATGGTATATTCACTTTGTGAAAGCTTTCTTCCGTCTAATGAAATGTCTACTGCATTAGGGCGTGTAGAAGCATCTTTACGACCTAATACTATCGAACCATCAAATTTCTCACCTTGATAGTAAGCTCCTTTACCTTGTTCAAGCAAAGTAGTATAGTTAGTCATCGATACTTGCGATTTCAAACTACCTTCAAGTGCTTTAGCAAAGAAATCTTGTTCTACTGATAAGATGTCTGACTGCATCATAGAGAACTTCGCCAAAGAAGCGATATAAGGGAATCCTTCAAAGTTGAAGTGCAACCATTTTACGGTATTACCGTCTTTATCTTTGCGGTCATCAGTACTAAAGTTTTCTTTTACTTTAGTAGCTAACTCAGCGTAAGCCTTGTTTTCACCCAATATTTTAAGAATTCCTTCGCGATACGCATTAATCTTCTCTACAAATTCTGTGCCTTTTGTAGCACCTTCAGCAAAAAATAAGTGGTCTGTATAGTCAGATTTATCCATTGCTTGATAATCTTTCTCATCTACCTTCTTATCTTTCTGTCCAATAGCATCTTCCAATCCGGTTTTAATCTCTTGGATATAGCTATACAAATCAGAAGAGAGTGATTTTATCTGCTTCGATTGTTCTAAAATCGCAGCATATTGTGCTGGGTTTTCACTCGCTTTAGTTTCCAGATCAGCAAAAGCAGCCGCGATGGTACCGTTGGCCCTTGTATTTGCTGATTCAAATTTTGCATTAACTAACCCAAATGCATCCAATACTTGTTTCCCCATATTAAGCGCAATCATCGCAAGGAAAACCAGATACATCAGGTTAATCATTTTCTGTCTAGGACTTGCCTTTCCCCCTGCCATAAGCTAAATTTTTAAATTAGTTAAGTTAATAAATTCTTCTTATCGTGCACCTCCCATTGCTGACAACATACCTCCATAAATTGTGTTCAAAGATTTCAAATTGTCTTTAAATGAAAGCATTTGTTTGTTCAATGAGTCTAGGTTATCGGCAATACCTGCTTGAGCAGAAACCTGACGTTCAGTTCTTTCTAATTGTAATTTGTAAAGGCTATTTAGTGATTCTAAGTTAGAAGCAGCCTCTGATAGCTCTTCACCATATTTGTGAGTAGCAACCATAGTACCTGCTACAGGAGCGATTTCTTTGCTTGCTTCTGCAAAGTTTTCTATCGATTTACCTAATGAACGCATTAAGTTAGCGTCAATATTAGCTTCTGCTAAAATAGCATCCAATTTTTCAGAAAGAGATTCTTTTAGCGCTTTCTCTTCTGCTGGATTTACTTGCTGAGCTACAGCTTGCACTCGGCGTGATACTGGCTCTCCACCTTTTAGCTCTGGGTATACTAATGACCAATCTAGTTCTTCTTCTACTGGCTCAAATGCCGACATAAAGAAGATAACTGCCTCAGTACCCATACCTATTGCCAATAGCACACTACCACTAATACCCATAATATCTGCGTGCAAAATCTTAGCCAAGGCACCTACAATTACTACTGAAGCACCTATACCGTAAGCATAATTAAAAATTCTCTTTGTTACTTTACTTCCTGCCATAATACTCTGAAATTAAAAATGTTATTAGTTTATTTGTTTTTGGTTTTTTTGATTATTTGTTTACTATTCTATCTATAGCCTCGTGCTGATTTAGCTTGTTGTTTTTCGCTGATACCCATAAAGTCTTGTACTGTGCGGAAGCCAATGTAGCTACGCGCAGAGTCTTGATACTCATAGTCACGGGTATTTACTTGCAGCATAAAGGCTACGTCTTTCCAAGAACCACCGCGTATTACCTTACGTCTGTTGTTGTCGTCCAATACGTTAGGGTTCAATGTAGACATATATTCATAAGAGTTAGGGTCGTATGAAGTATTCGTCCATTCCGATACGTTACCAGCCATATTATATAGGTTGTATCCGTTAGGCTCGTACGATTTTGCTTCTACAGTATAAAGGGCGTTGTCTGAGGCGTAGTCACCACGTAGTGGTTTAAAGTTCGCCAAAAAGCACGCTTTATCATCATAGGTATAAGGACCTCCCCAAGGATAAGTACCTCCTGGTAGCCCACCACGTGCTGCATATTCCCACTCCGATTCAATCGGTAGGCGGAAAGCATTCACCATATAATCACCTTTTGATTTTTGATAAGCATTCTTATTAAGAGTACGCCACTCGCAGAAAGCCTTAGCTTGTATCCAGCTTACACCTACTACAGGGTAGTCGCCGTAGGCTTCGTGCCAGAAATAGTCATTGTGCATAGGCTCATTATATGAGTAGTTAAAGTCTCTAATCCATACAGTAGTATCAGGATAGACTTTTACTATTTCTTCTTTTATGAAGTCTTTACGTTTACCTCTTGCACGAGCAGCTTTTTCCATATCAAGCCATTGATATTTAAACTCAAATTTTTGTACGTCCATAATGCGTCTGCCGTTATAAGCTTCCTCTTCCGGCAAATACATTTTGTCCATTACTTCAGAATAATACTCATCAGGGAATTTATTTGTATCCCAAATAAGTGCCTTCTTCTTATTGAGTTTACGCGCTTTTTGGTCACCGTAAGTATTTTGAAGATACTGTTGGTAAGCGTTCATTTTTTCTGTATTGGTGTCTAAGTATGCATACTCACCAATACCACCGCTACCTGAAGTTTGGCCTGTTTGTTCAGCCATATCGGCTAACTGAGTACGGATAATAGAGTCGCGTACCCAATTCACAAATTGGCGGTATTCACTATTTGTAATTTCAGTTTCGTCCATATAAAACGAACCTACACTCACAGTTTTGACTGGAGCGTTTAAACTCGCGGTCTTATCATCATCAGAACTACCCATAATGAAAGAACCACTCGGGATAAGCGTCATACCGTACGGAGTAGGCTGCTTCCAGCTCTTACCCCCTACACCTACAAGCTCTCCTTTGTTATCGCCACCTCCACGTCTACACGCTGTCATTACAAAGAATGATAGTAGCACTACAAATATTCTTCTTGCCATAAACATTGTTTAAATTCACATTTAATTAGGGCGCAAACGTACGCATTTTATTTCACACCAGCAAAATTTATCTACTTTTATTTTTGATGGAGAGCGAAATTTAACAATTTATTCACAATTCACCGCGTTTCGTCACACCTATTTGTAAAAAAAGATTAAAAGAAAAACGTTTTTATATACTTATTTGTTACTTTTTAATACCCATATTCCACAAGGTAAACGCTTGCAAATCGGCATTTTGCTCTATGGTTTTGCTCACTGGGGTACCTGCTCCGTGCCCCGCATTGGTTTCTATCCTGATAAGTATAGGCAAATTACCCTCTTGCTTGCTCTGTAGCTCTGCCGCAAATTTAAAACTGTGGGCAGGCACTACCCTATCATCGTGGTCGCCAGTGGTGATGAGGGTTGCTGGGTAGCTGACACCTTTTTTTACATTATGCAAGGGCGAATAACCTTTTAGGTATTCAAACATCTCGGCGCTGTCGTCAGCTGTACCATAGTCATACGCCCAGCCAGCACCTGCCGTAAAGGTGTGGTAACGTAGCATATCAAGCACGCCCACTGCCGGAAGTGCCACCCTAAAGAGGTCAGGGCGTTGTAGCATCGTAGCACCTACTAACAGCCCGCCGTTAGAACCTCCTTTGATAGCCAAATAAGCAGGCGAGGTGTATTTCTCTTTGATAAGGTATTCAGCTGCCGCTATAAAATCGTCAAACACATTCTGTTTCTGCATCTTAGTACCGGCATCGTGCCATTTTTTACCATATTCGCCTCCACCGCGTAAGTTAGGTACAGCATATACACCACCTTGCTCCATCCACACAGCATTTACCACGCTGAAGGCTGGAGTCAAACTTACGTTAAAACCTCCGTAACCATATAATAAGGTAGGATTTTTACCATCTAACTTCAAGCCTTTTTTATAGGTAATCATCATCGGCACTTTAGTACCATCTTTAGAAGTGTAAAATACTTGTTTCGATTCGTATTGGCTAGCATCAAACGCAATCGCAGGTTTCCAATATTGCTCAATAGCCCCTGAAGCTAAGTCCATTTTATAGATACTGCTGGGGGTAGCATAGTTAGTAAAAGTGAAATAAGTATGCGCTTCTTTCTTCTTAGCGTGAAAGCCACTCGCAGTACCTATATTAGGCAACTGCACCTCACGCACGAGCTTGCCCGTATAGTCGTATTGTTTTACTTTTGAAAGCGCATCTACCATATAGTGAGCGAAAAGATACTCGCCAGCGGTACTGATACTCAATACATTATCCGTTTCTGCAATCACATCTTGCCAGTGAGCAGGTTGCGGATTTTTAGCCTCTACCTTCACCAATCTGCCATTAGGAGCATTTAGGTTCGTCTCTAAGAAGAAGGTCGTACCTTGGTTGCTCACAAAGCTTGTATCGCCGTCAAAGCTATCGGTGATAGTTACAAGAGGAGCGTTAGGTTTGGTCAAATCTTTTACAAATAACTTGTTGCCTGAAGTCGCATTGGCAGCCGAAATGAAGAGGTAAGCGCCATCGTCCGACACGCTGCCCGATACATAGCGGTATTTTTCGGCAGGAGTACCGCCAAATACCAATACATCTTGACTTTGTGGGGTGCCGAGTTTGTGGTAATACAGTTTATGTTGGTCAGTCTTAGCCGATAGCTCACTACCTTTGGGTTTGTCATAGCTCGAATAGTAAAAACCTTCGTTACCTTTCCACGCTATGCCACTAAATTTTATATCTACTAAGGTCTCGCCTATTTGTTTTTTAGTTTTAGCATCTAATATGATGCCTTTGCGCCAGTCGCTACCGCCCTCCGAGATGAGGTACGCCACAAGCGAGCCGTCTTCGGTGAAAGCCACTGTAGCTAATGAGGTGGTACCGTCAGCCGAAAAAGTATTAGGGTTCAAAAACACTTCTTCTTTACCGTCTTTGTCTTTGCGGTACAACACCGACTGGTTTTGCAGTCCATCGTTCTTATAATAATAGGTGTAATCGCCTTCTACAAAAGGTGAACCTATTTTTTCGTAGTTCCACAGTTTTTCTAATTTCTCTTTGATGGTTTGCCTGTAAGGAATTTTAGAGAGATAGTCAAAAGTGAAAGCATTCTGAGCCTTCACCCACGCAGCAGTTTCAGCCGAGCGGTCATCTTCTAACCATCTATAGGGGTCAGCTACTTGAGTACCAAAGTAAGTATCTACCGTACTGTCTTTGCGTGTTTGTGGATAATTCATTTTCTCTTCATTAGTAGAGGAAGGAGTTTGATTTTGCTGGCAAGCCACTAATAGCAGCAGCCCTACCGGTAATACAAAGTGTTTCATATTAATTGTTAGTTATTAGTTGTCAGTAGTTGTCATTGGTTGCATTAGTTGTCTGTAGTTAGCAAATAAACCTTGCCAAAGGATTTACATTAACTCCTTTGGCAAAGTTATTATTGTTTTTTCATCTTTCTCTTTATACTAAAAGAACAAAGCAACCCCTACGCCTACGCCTAAGGTTCCTTTTTGGGTTTCAGATTTGCTATCTGCTTTATTCTTAAGCGAATAGCTATCATAGCCTACATAACCAGTGATAGCCGCTCCTTGGTTTACAAAATAAGCAATCCCTGCTTTACCACCAAATACTAATCCGTTATACTTATTAGCATCTGAACTCCCTGCTGACGCCGTAGCATAACCTACCTTAGCCCCTACAAATGGTGCCAAATTAGCACTTAGAGGGAAGAAATAAGTAGCATTAGGTGCTATAGCAAAAATACTTTCACTATCTGAAGCTCCTTTTACTTTAGAGTTAGTATACTCTAAACCTAAACCTACCGCCAAATTATCTATCACAAAATAGTTAACATTAGGGGTGAATTTAAGAGTAGATACTGTTGTTTCACTCCCTTTAGTACCATCATATTTAGGAGTGGTGGTTTCAGATGTGTAAGAAAGTCCTAAGTCAGAACCTGCAAACCAATTTCCTTTTTCAGTTTGTGCGTAAGAAGCACTGGCAAAAGCAACTGCTGCCAATAAAAACAATTTTTTCATAGTTTTTTTAATTTTTTTTACGTTTATTATCGCAAAGGTAATTCTTTTTTTTGAATAGACAAACTTTTTCTGAAATTAAATCTTATATTTTTTTCGTGGCATTGTTTTTGTAGGAAGTGCCAATGTATTAATAAACAATTTATTATATTATGAAAAAGAGAATATGCATAGCTACTATAGCCCTTCTTTTTTTAGGAGTGCTACCCAGCTTAGCACAATCGCTACAGCGCCATAGTCCTGTACCTGCTATAGAATTGGCACAGCCCAATGGCGAAAAGTTCAACCTTTCCTCTCTAAAAGGCAAATATGTGCTGATAGATTTTTGGGCATCGTGGTGTGGTCCTTGCCGACAAGAGAGTCGCCACCTACGCAAGGCCTATAATACCTACAAAAATCAGAACTTCACTATTGTATCAGTGTCAGTAGACAAACCCCGCGACCGCGAAAAATGGTTAGACGCCATCAAGGCCGATGGTTTAGTTTGGACGCAACTCTTAGACGACAAAAAGACTTCTGACAGTTATGGAGTAGAGAGCCTACCTTCAGCATTCCTCATCGACCCTGAGGGCAACCTATTAAGTCAAGGCGAAACCCTACGCGGACAAGACCTAATGAAAACATTAGCAAAATACATAAAGAATTAACCCCTAAGTTAATTTGCCCTTACTTTCACCGAACGATAAGCGAACGATAAGCGAAGGATGAGCGAACAATAAGCGAAGGAAAGTCGGCGAGATAGTATAAAAAAAGCTGTCGCAAAATAAGATTTGCTACAGCTTTTTTACTTTTCATTTTTTGTTAATGGCAAAAAGCAACCATATCTAATTCGTTTTCAAGACAAAAAGCGATGTTCTCTTTTAGTCCCATAATATGTTCATAGCTATAGCCTTTGTCTTCTTCATCAGTTTCACCTTCAATTAAGTCTTCTATTTCCTCAGGGGTTTTATGCACTTTTGATAATAAATCCGAAAGGGCTTGCAGGTGCTTTTTATCAAGTAGACTTATCATAGGGAAATCATCTATCTCTGGGATAGAAAATGGGTGAAAATGGTCAGCAGGGAAGAGTTCGGTATCTATTTCAGTCTTTATATTCCATTCTTCTGAAAGCACTTGATTGATAAGTTCTGTTTCGTACCAAAACTTAATCTCCTGTGTATAAGGTAATTCTACACCCAAAGTAGCGCAAATACCGATAAAGGCATAGCCATAGATATACCCATCTTGTTCATTATACTGATTACCCATAATGATGTCGGTAAGGGCCTTAATAGTCTGATTGTCATCATCTTCATCGGCATAGTTCTGAAAAGTATCATTAGCTTTTACCTTTTGCAAAAGGGCTTCATCTTTAGAGCCAAAAACAGCTTTGATTTCTGGAGTTTTCACTCCGTAAGCAAACATATAGTATCCCATAAGTAGAATGTTTTTTTATTGAAAGGACAAAGATAGCATTTTTATGGAGAGAAACAAAAAAAGCTACCGCAAATCTTACTTTGCGACAGCTTTTTTTATTTGCTAATTGACAAATTTTCTAATTTGCTAATTGAATGCTTAGTTCTTTGAGTTGTGCCTCATCGATAGGCGAAGGGGCATCAATCATTACATCGCGACCGCTATTGTTTTTAGGGAAAGCAATAAAGTCGCGTATGGTTTCTTGTCCGCCAAGGAGTGCCACCAATCGGTCGAAGCCAAAAGCCAAACCACCGTGAGGCGGAGCGCCGTATTTGAAGGCGTTCATCAAGAAGCCAAACTGCGCCTGTGCCTGCTCTGGGGTAAAGCCTAACAACTCAAACATTTTGGCTTGTAACTCTTGGTTGAAGATACGTATAGAACCACCGCCTACTTCATTACCGTTGAGCACGAGGTCGTAAGCATTGGCGCGTACTGCCCCTGGGTTGCTGTCGAGTAACGGAATATCCTCAGGTTTAGGCGAGGTGAAAGGGTGGTGCATCGCAAAGAAGCGTTCTTCCTCTTCGCTCCACTCCAAAAGAGGGAAATCTACTACCCATAGAGGGGCATATTCATCAGGTTTGCGCAAACCGAGACGCTCAGCAAGTTCCATACGCAAAGCACTCAACTGAGCGCGTACTTTGTTTGCTTTGCCTGAAAGGATACAAATAAGGTCGCCTGCTTTGGCGCCAGTGCGTTCTGCCCACGCCTTAAGGTCGTCCTCGTTATAGAATTTATCTACTGATGATTTAAAGCTGCCATCTTCATTGCATTTTACATATACCATTCCTGAAGCGCCTACTTGCGGACGTTTCACCCATTCTATCAAAGCATCAATCTCTTTGCGGGTATAGCTGTTAGCATTAGGTACAGCAATACCTACTACTAATTCAGCTTCGTTGAACACCTTGAAATCACGATGCTGGGTGAGGTCATTCAGCTCACCGAATTTCATACCAAAACGAATATCCGGTTTGTCGTTGCCATAAGTCTTCATAGCCTCGGCATAAGTCATACGAGGGAAAGCCCCGAACTCTAAGCCTTTAAGCTCTTTGAGGAGGTGTTTTGCCAATCCTTCAAAAGTGCTGATAACGTCTTCTTGCTCTACAAACGACATTTCGCAGTCTATTTGGGTAAACTCCGGCTGACGGTCAGCGCGTAGGTCTTCATCACGGAAGCACTTTACTATTTGGAAGTACTTGTCTAATCCACCTACCATAAGCAACTGCTTAAAGGTTTGTGGCGATTGAGGAAGTGCGTAGAACTCACCTGGGTTCATACGGCTAGGCACCACGAAGTCGCGTGCTCCTTCAGGCGTCGATTTGATAAGTACAGGCGTTTCTACCTCTATAAAACCTTGTTCTGAAAGGTAGTTGCGCACCATTATCCCCACTTTGTGACGGAAAATAAGGTTATCGCGCACAGGAGTACGGCGTATATCGAGATAGCGGTACTTCATACGGAGGTCTTCACCGCCATCGGTATTGTCTTCAATGGTAAAAGGAGGAAGTTCAGAATGGTTGAGCAGGGTAAGTGCTGTAACGAGTATTTCTACTTCTCCGGTAGGGATATTTGTGTTGGCAGCCTCACGCTTGATAACGGTACCTTGTATCTGAATCACGTCTTCACGCGAAAGGGTTTTCGCTTTCTCGAATACTGCTTTGTCAGTGCGTTCTTCGTCAAAAATAAGCTGGGTGATACCGTAGCGGTCACGTAGGTCTACCCAAATCATAAATCCCTTGTTGCGGACGCGTTGTACCCATCCGCTAAGGGTTACTTGTTGGTTTTCGTGCGAGAGACGTAGCTCTCCACAAGTATGCGTTCTGTACATTTCTTTTAATTATGAATTTTGAATTACTTTTGATATTCTTCTAGTTCCTCAGTAAGAATATCTACATAAGTTTTAATTGCTATTATGCTAGCACTTATAGTAAATTTGCTAATTGAGCAAAAACTCGTCCTCTTCATTGCTTTCAATGCCTAAGGCTTCGTATATGTATTTGAAGGTGGAAAGCAATCGGGGTTTGCCATCGATGAGGGCTACATCGTGTTCGAAGTGAGCTGAAGGCTTGCCGTCGGCAGTGAGGATTGTCCAGCCGTCTTTGAGTTGGCGTATGCTCTTGGTACCCATATTGATCATAGGCTCTATGGCTACTACCATTCCCTCTACAAACTTCTTTCCGCGCCCTCGCCTTCCATAGTTAGGCATCTCTGGGTCTTCATGCATCTTGGTACCTACCCCATGGCCTACCAGCTCGCGTACTACTCCATAGCCATGTTTTTCACAGTAAGTCTGTATGGCATAGCCCACATCCTCTACCCTATTGCCGAGCCTAAACTCACGGATACCTATATAAAGTGACTCCTTGGTTACTTTCAGCAGTTGTGCTACCTCTGGACTCACCTCTCCTACTGCAAAGGTATAGGCATGATCTCCATAATAGCCATTCTTCAGCGCTCCACAGTCCACCGAGATGATATCCCCTTCCTGCAAAGGCTTGTTGTTAGGAATCCCATGCACTACCTGTGCATTAGGACTTACACAAAGAGTATTGGGAAAACCATATAAGCCCAAAAACCCTGGGATTGCCCCTTGACTGCGAATGTACTCCTCTGCTATCTTATCTAAGTAGAGAGTCGTAACC
>ERZ773233.217-NODE-217-length-43251-cov-8.326419_pt1 | contig 43251 bp, 37 predicted proteins | sample MGYA00580991_ERZ773233 | MGnify/ENA primary metagenome ERZ773233 (study PRJEB29015, sample SAMEA2738178) | human oral metagenome | biome: human oral; feature: human-associated habitat; material: saliva | place: China | collected 2161 ...
AATCGGAAGATTATTTTCTCTTTGAAACAATAAATTTATCTGACCACTTCTTTCCCTTTCTTGTTCTCATTCCAGCAGAAACAAGCTTTCCACTAAATGACTTAGGCCCTCTCTTAGAACCAATAGGGGAGTGGGCTTCTCAACCTCCAAGCGGATGGTCTACAGGGTTCATATTCTTTCCAAGCACTCTTGGTTTTCTACCAAGCCACCTTTGCCTTCCAGCTTTACCGATTTCAACATTCTTATGATCAGCATTAGAAACCTCACCAAGTGTTGCCCAGCAGTTTTCGTTGAACTTTCTCACTTCTCCTGAAGGCATCTTCACGAATACAACCTTTAAGGCCTCATCTCTACCTGCTAAAGTAGCAAATCCTCCAGCAGACTTAATCAACTTCCCCTCAGAGAAAGGAGTCACCTCAAGATTGAAGATTGCCATTCCTTCTGGGATATCCTTCAGCTGCTTTCTATTTCCAGGAGCGATTTCTCCTTTTACACCATTCATTACTACCTGACCAACTTTTGCACCTTTCCAAGCCAAAACATATCTCTTTTCCCCATCAACATAATTCAAAAGAACAATTCTAGCTGTTCTATATGGATCATACTCAACAGCAGCAACTCTAGCAGGGATATCAATTTTATTATATCCTTTAAAGTCAATAATTCTATATAATCTCTTATGTCCTCCTGCCATAAATCTAGAGGTAATTCTTCCTTGATTATTTCTTCCCCCAGTTCTTCCTAGAGTCTTTGTTAAAGATTTCTCAGGTCTTTTCTGAGTAAGATCAGAAAAATCATATCCAATCATAAATCTTCTAGAAGGAGTATAAGGTTTATACTTTTTTACAGCCATCTGAATCAAATATTTACAATACTAAATAACTATGCAGCAAATTCAATCTTTTGATCTTTTCCAAGAGTAATAACAGCCTTTTTAAAAGCTCTTCTTACCAACGTTCTTCTCTCTCTTCCTTTAAATACAGTATTTACCACATTTACTTTAAGAGGAGTTACCTTATAAATATATTGAATAGCAGCACTAATATCATTTTTATTAGCATCATTATGTATCTTAAATACATACTTATTAGCAACCTCTTGTTGTCTGTAAGTTTTTTCTGTCAAAACAGGAGCTAAGATAATATCATAAGGACTAAACTTTACAAGAGCCTTTACTGAATTGTTCTTTCTAGCTCTTCTCTGCAATTTCTCTTTAAATGTCATAATGTTGTAACAAAAAAACATAAATAATTTACTTAAGCCTGATTTACAAAGTCAAGTGCTGGTTTCAAGAATACAATTGCATCAGCATTCATCAAATCAAATGGATTAAGATAATCTACCAAGAGATACTTCAATCCTTCGATATTTCTAAAAGACTTTACAATTCCATCGTCTTTTTTATCAAGAACCAACAAAACTTTTTTCCCAGCCTTTCCCATCTTCTCAAGAAGATTTAATGCTGATTTTGTATTCGGCTCCATAGAGTCAATATCAAGTCCAGAAATAATATTTTGTTGAAGCTTCAAAGTCAAAAGACCATTTAGAGCCAACTTTCTTGATTTCTTTGTCATAGCTTTTTCAAAATTTCTCTCTGATGTAGGTCCGAAAGCAACTCCACCATGTCTTCTAATTGGAGAATTTTTATCTCCAACTCTAGCGTTACCAGTACCCTTTTGCTTATAGAGCTTTCTTCCAGATCCTGAAACTTCAGCTCTTGTTTTTGTACTAGCAATTACATTACGAGCATTAGCTGTCTGAAGAAGAAGATATTCGTGAATCAAAGACTCATTAACCTTTTCAGGAGCAAAGATCTCTCCATTAAAGTCAAATTTTGAAACAACCTTTCCACTCTTATCATATACATCAACTGAATATACCATTTTAGATTATACATAAGATCATAAAATTATTCTACGAAGAACTTCAATTTAGAATTTCTTGCACCAGGCAAAGAACCTTTAACAACCATCAATTTCTCTCCTTCTCTTTCCAACACTTTTAACAAAGGAATTCTCTTGATAGTTTTTTGTTCTGACCCCATATGTCCTGCATGTGGATGTCCCTTCATAGTTCTTCTTGGCTTTCTATTACCCTTTGAACCACCGCTTCTTGTAAACTTATGACCATGAGTAGCACTTCAACCCTTAATATTACATCTCTTTACCATACCCTGGAAACCTTTACCTTTTGATTGTCCTGTAACTGAAATAGTAGAAACACCATCAAAAAGATTTACATCAAGAACCTCACCAGCCTGATGAGCAGAAAGAAAGTTTTCATCTACCAAAAACTCAGTCACCATACTATAGTCAACCTTCTGTCCCTTATCCTTATTTAACTCTTTCTTCTCAACACCAACAACAGCTGACACATATCAATCCTTCTCATTTGTTTTAAATCTTACAATTTCTTGAGGAAGGAGTTTTACAAGAGTTACTGCAACAAATTTATCATCAATCCACATTTTTGTCATTTCCTGCTTAGAAACAACAAGTCCACCTTTTGTATTAGCCATAATCACTAATTTTGATCAATTAAAAACAAAGCACAAATTACCAATTACGAATAGATAAATCCACAATTCGTAATTCGTATTTTATAATACCCTAAACTTAGAAAACCTTAACATCAACCAAAACTCCTACAGGAATTTGAAGATTTTGAAGATATTCCATTGTTTTTGAAGCAGTTTCAACCACATCAACAACTCTTGTATATGAAATTCTTTCAAATTGTTCTCTAGATTTCTTAAATTTAAAGTTTGATCTCAAAACAGTATACACCTTCCTTTTCTTTGGCAAAGGAATTGGTCCTTTAATTTGAGCACCAGATTTTACCAAAAGCCCTACAACCTTAGACACAGAAGCTTCCAACATTCTCACATCATAACTCTTCAATTTAATTCTTAATTTTGGAGTCTGATCCTTTTTTACAGCTGACATATACACCGTTGATTAAAAATAAATAAGTTAAGAAAAACAGACCTCGATCTGAGATAAACCTTAAACCAAGGCCTGTCTTATATCTTTTATAAATTATTCAAGAACCTTTGTAACAACTCCAGCTCCTACAGTTCTACCTCCTTCTCTAATAGCAAATCTCATTCCATCTTCCATAGCAACAGGATAGATAAGTTCAACAATAATCTTTGCATTATCACCAGGCATAATCATTTCTACACCAGGAGCAAGTTCGATATTTCCTGTAATATCTGTAGTTCCCATAAAGAATTGTGGTCTATATCCACTCATAAATGGAGTGTGTCTTCCACCTTCTTCCTTCTTCAATACATAAACCTCTGCTTCAAACTTCTTGTAAGTCTTTACAGTACCTGGCTTACAAAGAACCTGTCCTCTTTCAATAGATTCTTTATTCACACCTCTAAGCAAAAGTCCAACATTCATTCCAGATTCTGCTTGTTCCCATGCTTTGTGGAACATTTCAATACCTGTAACTACAGTCTTCAAAGGATCTGCACCAAGACCAAGAAGTTCAAGTTCATCGTTCATTTTTACAATACCTCTTTCAATTCTTCCTGTTGCTACAGTACCTCTACCCTTAATAGAGAATACATCTTCAACTGGCATCAAGAAAGGCTTATCATTATCTCTTTCAGGAACTGGGATATAAGTATCCAACGCTTCAAAAAGTTCCCAAATAGGTTTTGCAGCAGCTTCATCATTTGGATTTTCAACAGCCTTAAGAGCTGACCCTCTAATGATAGGAGCATTTTCATCAAAACCATTTTTCTTCAAAAGCTCTCTAATTTCTTCTTCAACAAGATCAATCATATCAGCATCTTCAACCATATCACACTTGTTCAAGAATACAACAATCTTTGGAACATTTACCTGCTTAGCCAAAAGAATATGTTCTCTTGTCTGAGGCATAGGTCCATCAACTGCAGAACAAAGCAAGATAGCTCCATCCATTTGAGCAGCACCAACGATCATATTCTTTACGTAGTCGGCATGACCTGGACAATCGATATGAGCATAATGTCTGTTATCAGTTTCATATTCTACATGTCTTGAAGCAATAGTAATACCTCTTGCCTTTTCTTCTGGAGCGTTATCGATTTGATCATACGCTGTAAATTTTGCATACCCTTTAGTTGAAGCAACAGCTGTAAGGGCAGCAGTCAATGTTGTCTTACCGTGATCAACGTGACCGATAGTTCCAACATTTACGTGTGGTTTAGTAGCCATAGTAATTGTGTTTAATAAATTAAAATAAACATAACCGATACTATACAAATCTCTAAAACAATTGCAAGAGATTTTTTTCAAAAAAAAGCTGATTTTGATCATTTGACAGTCACCAACATCTTAAGTTAGGCTATCAACCTTTTTTCAAAACCACATCCACCCATATCTAACCCTACCAACTCAAAGATAAGAAGTATATAGACAGATCTTACTATTACATCGGGAATGCGGGACTCGAACTCGCGACCTCTTGGTCCCAAACCAAGCGCTCTAGCCATCTGAGCTAATTCCCGAAAATTCACTTTTTAGAATGGTGGGCGTGGGTGGACTCGAACCACCGACCTCACCCTTATCAGAGGTGCGCTCTAACCGCCTGAGCTACACGCCCATTCTTTTCTCATACATATCATTTTAGTGGTGCCAAGAGGCAGAATCGAACTGCCGACACAAGGCTTTTCAGGCCTCTGCTCTACCACTGAGCTACCTTGGCTCATAAAAGAGCAGAAAACTTTATATTTATTTTCCTAGTAATTGCAAGAGATTTTTGCTTTTTTTAATAAAAACAGAAAAAGACTGACCAAAAGATAGGATCAGCCTTTTATTTTCATCCGCCTATTTTGTTACACTTATATATAAAGAAAAAATAATATTAAAATAAACAAACTACTTTGGACACACTCCAACGACAAATTCCCCTTTCAGTATTAAATTTCAACTTTGCCACTTTTCTACAAGTTGTGTCATCTCCAATGTCTGAACCTCCTCAAACATCTTACTCAGCTCTCTCAGAATCATAACCTTACCATCAAAACCAAGCTCCTCAAGATCCTTAATCAGCCTCTCCATCCTATGAACCGATTCATAAAAAAATGTTGGAATCTGACTTTGCATTGCTGTTTTAAGTGCCGTTTGACGACCTTTTTTCTGGGGGAGAAAGCCAATATAGACAAAACTTGAAGTATCAAACCCAGAACCAACCACAGCTGGAACCAAAGCATTTGCACCAGGCAATACAGAAAATCTCAAACCATGTTCATAACAAAGCTGTATCAAAACCTTACCAGGATCAGAAAGTCAAGGAGTGCCTGCATCTGAAAGCATCCCAACATCATTTTCTCCTATCAAATTGACATAGTGTGCCAATTTTCCCTTGTCAGTAAAACTTGTCAAAGAGAAAAATTGCTTATCTTCATAAGGGATCTCATACATCTGCAAAAGCTTCCTAGTAGTTCTAGTATCTTCACAAATCAAAAACTTCAATTCCCTCATAAGCCTCAAGGCTCTCAAAGTAATATCCTCTTTATTACCGACTGGGGTTGGTATTAGATAAAGCATTTATACAAAAAATAAAAATAAAAATCAGATTCTTTTGAAACTTAACTATTCGATTACAATTACTTCCCCCTGAACAGTTACTAAACCATCTTTCACCATTCCTGCAACGATCTGACCAACATCTTTCTGAGGGAACTCAGCACAAACACAATCAAAGGTCAGACTTTTTATCTCACCTTTTGTCAACTGTTTAAGAATCCGTCCTCTAACCTGCCTATCTGACCCCTCAAACTTTGACTGCTTTCCAAGCGACTTAATCTTAGTCTTTCTTGCTGTCAAATGCACTGCTCCATAATCCATCAATGCATTGTGCCAATCACGACTTCTTCAATAAGGAATCATCTGCTGAGCAATATACTCTAACTCTTTTATAGGAGTTTCTTCATCAAGGTTTAGTAAAAAAATCAAAACCCTTCTAATATTAGTATCAATGACAACCTCCTCCTGATTGTACGCAAATGCACAAATCGCTCCTGCCGTATAGGGACCTATTCATGGAAGAGACAACAATTCTGATTTTTTTCTTGGTAAATCTCACCCAAAAGAGTCAACTACAACTCTAGCACACTCCTGTAATCTTAAAGCCCTACTATTAAAGCCCAATCCAGACCAATAAGCCAAGAGCTCACTTTTAGGAAACCTAGCAAGAGCTTGATAATCTGGGATATCCTTCATCCACCTTTTCCGATAAGGAATTACACGATCCACCTGAGTTTGTTGACTCATCACCTCAGAGATATGAATGGCATAAGGATCCTGTGTATGTCTCCAAGGCAAATCTCTTCCATTTTGCTCATATCGAGTCAAGATTTTTTCCTGTATTTGTTGTATATTTTTTATATCACACACAATATACCATCCAAAAAATAAAATCCAATAGCTTATTCACCAAAACAAAGATTACGAAAAAGCACCACGCAACTGACTACTTGGCCAATGTTCAAAATTTTTGCAACCCATCTTCATACCCTTGATCAAAAATGTCCCTAATTTTTTCTTCATCACTATCTAACACCCCGACATTCAATTCTCTCTTAAAAAGATAATCTACTTGATCCAAATCCTTGAGCAAATATGCTTGCATCGATACTGCATAGGATAAAAGCAAAGTATCCATCAAATTACGCACAGGCTGATCTTTCTTAAACTGCCCCAAATAAATTCCAATCACTTCTTGTTCTGGGTAGTCCCTTTTTGCATACTCCAAAGGAAAATTACACAAAACACCTCCGTCTACCAACATAGAACCATCATACTCAACGGCTGGAAATATACCAGGAATTGCCATACTAGCCAGCACAGGACGAAGCAATTCTCATTTGGAAAAAAGTCTAAACTCTGCCTTCCAAATATCGGTAGTCCCCACATACAAAGGAACACTCAGCTCTTCGAAACTTGGCTTGATATCCTGTTTTAGCAAATCTTCCACTACAGAAGATCTAAGCAAAGACATCTTTGGTGGCAAGGCAATATTCTTAAACGAGAACAGTTCTGAAGTAAGAAATCTCTCCAAAATATCCTCAGCCTTCCATCCACTTGCCCAATACGCTCCTGTCAGCGCCCCCGCACTCACACCGTAAATTGCCTCGATCTGATCTCTAAGTCCAAGCTCCTCCATAGCCTTAAGTATTCCACAAGCATAGAGTCCTTTAGTCCCTCATCATGAAATAACCAACACATATTTTTTATCTCAAGCCATTATATCCTCCTCAAAAATAAACATTTAAAATCTAGCTAAATCTAGCAATTTGCAAACAAAAAACAAGAGATAGTAAAATCGCTCACAACAAAAAAAGTACAAAAAAACTGACCCCCTTGAAGGAAATCAGTTTTTTCAATTAGTTTTAACAAACTTATTTAGCCACAGTAGATCTCTGAAGCATCAAGAGAACTCGTCCTCTAAGCTCAAGCATATTTGGTGTAATATTCTTGAGAATTCCAGCCTCTTTCAATGCATTCAAATGACCATTTGCCCAATCTTTTCCATCTTGATTGTATTTAGCACCATACAATACTCTAGAAAATACTGTTGCAAACTCAGCTCTAGTAACAAACTTGTTTGGTTCAAAATGAGACAATGCTGTTCCATCATGATGAATTCCCATAATCTGAAGCTGGTAAGCCAACTGAATATAATCAGCCAAATCTCCCATCTTTGAATCTACATCTGGATATTGAGCAACTCCAGTCAAAACAGGCTGTTTTCCAAGCACTTTAGTCACATATACAGACATCATCTTTGCAAGTTCAGCTCTAGTAAGTGGCTGATCAAGCCTTGCTCCAGAAATAGCTCTAATAGTAGTGATATCTTTTCCACACGCCCAAAGATAAGCATGATTCTGTTCCTCTGAGAAGCTAGATCCCTCAGCAGAGCAAAGAGAAGGAAGAGCATCTCATGAATAATTTCGAACTTCTACTTTAGGTTTTACTGGCTGATTTGCTCATGTATTTACAGATGAAGTTGTTCAAGTAGTTACAGATGAAGATGAAACTGATGAACTACTACCACCTCATCCACCACCTCTGTGTGCCGGTGTATACTGTCTTTTCTTAGCATAGAACCATTCATTTGCTTCATTTTTCAATGTATATCCAATCACAACTCCATCTTTCTTTACTTCATTATACTTCTTTACTGCTTTACTAGTATCTACCCAACTTGCTTTCTCTGGATTCTCATATTGAACAGATGCATTAATATCTGATCATCCTTTGAACGCATCCTTAAACATTGAGTTCTGCTGTGCAAAGAATGCCTTAGTAGAAGTTCAAAGATCAACGAACAAAACATCAACCCCCTCAACTGTTCTGATTTCTACCTGATTTTCTGTCGCGTTGTTTGCTAAAGCCTGAAGTTCAGCAGACAATGTAGGTATAACAGAAGCAAAAAGTACTTTTGTAGCATCAATATCAACAGTTGTTGGACTCTTCATTACCACTTTAAATTCCACATCGTTACTTGTATAGAAAGATTTTACCTCCTTTTTAGTAGCTGGAGCAAAGAACCAATCATTCGCTTCATTATGGAAGGTATATCCAATAGTCGTAGTTCCAGACTTAATTTCATTATACTTTTTTACTACTTTAGTAGTGTCTACCCAACTCGCCTTTACAGCTTGAGTAAGATCTGGAACAAGGAGAGGTGTCATATCCTGAGCTCACTGAGTCTTGAACGCATCTTTAAGGTTAGAGTTTGCCTCATTTACAAAGGCCTTAGTTTCACCTCCTTGCATTTGTACAAAAAGTACTTTCTTACCATCAATTTCAAGAATTTCAGCTTTTTGAATTCACTTAACTGCATCAATCAAGTCTTGATTTCCCGGATACTTTTTATCCACGACTTCCTTATTCTTAGCAAGATTTACATCTCCATTATCATCTACGATAACTTCAAAAGCATTTCCATTGCTCGTATAGAAAGTCTCAGTCTTATAAACTGGAGCATAAACATAATCATCTGCTATAAGGAAATATCAAGCAATTTTTCCACCATTTTTTACTTCAGCATATCTAGCAAAAGGACCTGAAACATTGGTCCACTCTCCTTTTAGACTTGCATCAAGATCATACTCAAGAGATGGAGATCCTGACTTAATTGCCTTTAATGCTTCTCTATAGATAGAATCTTTCTTCTCAAAAAGAGGATATCCTCATTTATTGATGAATCACCTTTTCTCATCAAAAATCAACTACTTTTGAGACTTCACTTAAGAAATAATTAGTAACATCTTCTGAATTAGCCTTAGTAGCTTCATAATCTACAGTTCGTTCATCCTTCATCAAAAGAGGAACCTCGTTATCAGAACCGATAGTAAAATACTTCACAAGTGTAGATGAAGTACTAGATTCTTCTACATTCATTCCTCACTTTACGATCAATTCAGCAGGGATTTCCTGATTTGGAAGTTCCTCTGCAATCTGATCTAAAACCTTAACCTGAGATTCTTGATTATCAAGATTTTCTCACTGCTCATTTGAAGCCTTTTCAGTTTCTTGACTTTTTACCTGCTCTGAAACAATAGGTGCACCTTCCTCCGCAAATGCAACCCCTGTCGGCAAAAAGACATTAGCAAGCAACATTACTCAAGCCAATGCTGCTAACCTTTTAGTCATAGTGTTGTTCATTGGATATATCATATAAAAAAATAAAAAAACACTTTTCTTATTTTCTTTTTCAAGAAATTAAGTTTCGGAAATAGGAAACTACGCATTTTCTCCAAAAAGCAAACTTTCCTATTGACATATACAATATATAATATTACATATATGTCAATAACAATATACCAATATATAATTCATTTTCAAGTGATTTTAAAACAATTATTAAGTTTTTTATCAAAAAAGAAAAAAATCTGACTTCTGAGAGAAATCTCCCTCAAAAATCAGATTTTCTATTTTTAGAGTAAAATATAATTACTCACCTAAAGACTCTCAACTCAAAAGCTCATCAGAAAGTTCTGGACCTGCAAAGAAAGCCCCCAAAAGAGTTGCAAAATCCTGAGCATCTTTTGGCTCTGTAAAAGTATAACTATCAATCTTCTCCATACGATACTCACCAGCAACAGAAGATCTTGCTCCTTTTATTTCTAGATTAATATCAGGTTTTACAGACAAGGCATTTTCTTCCATTTCAAATGCTAAAGTTCCTGAGAGTTTTAGTTGCTCATCTTCTCCATCGAGGACAGAAAGATCAAAAACAACCTTTCTCCAACCTGAGGCCTTAACCGCATAATCAAACGTCAAAGAGTGAACTTCTCCAGAGAGATTATCACCACTCATCAAGAGATTATCACCACTCATCAAGAGATTATCACCGCTCATCAAGAAATTTTCCCCACTCATCAGCTGTGTCACAGTAATTGTTCCTTCATAAGATTTCAGCGTAACTTTTTGAGAAAAACTAATTTTTATTTCATCGTTTATAATAAGATCTCCACTTTTAATAACAAACTTAATATTATCTTTTGCATAAATAACAAAATATGCCTCAAGATTTTCAAATTTCATTGAATCAATCATATTCTCTATCTGAGTCAACTTTTGTTGATCTTCCATAAAGAGCAACGATCCAGTAAAATCAACATTTCCAGAAAGAGTATTTCAACTCAAATTTGCACCAGAGAACATAGCTCTAAGCGCCTCCTTAGCATCAGCCTTTACAAGATCCTCGTTAAACTGTACTTTCCAAGCTGGTTGTCATTCATATTCAACACTTTCTACTCCCGTATAATACTCTACCTTATCCTGCATAAAAGCCCCAGTAAAGACAAACTTTTGAGCATTCATCTGTGTTGCAAGATCCTTAAGTTGAGTTCATGAAAGAGTAAACCACTTTCCCTTAAAACCATCCACCATTGAAGTTACAAAAGAAAGCTGATCTTTTAAATTATCATTCGCCTTAATATCAAGCTTTGAAAGCTGAAAATACGGAATATAATCCTTGATCAATGCCTTTACACCAAGGTCTGCTGTCAAATCAACCGCAGTTCCCATTAATGCTTCCTGAGAAGAAAGCTCTAACTGAAGATTCACATCTGATTCTTGATTTTCTGTTTTTCTCTCTGAAACATTAGTAGAATTAACAACAATTTTCCCTACTTCTCCTGTTCCTAACTCAAGATTAATTGCTCAATTAAGTTTACTTGAGAAAATAGCCTCCTTATCAGAAATAAGATCCAAAACTGACAAAATAGGAGACTTTTGTTCTCCATAAGCCTTAATTGTCTCCTCAAAACTTAAATTCGGAGCTTGTTGATCACACGCAGCCAGTACTGTTACCCCAGCAAGGATAACTAGTCATAAAATTCCCTTTTTCAATTTCATTACCATTATATAAAATGAATTAAAATCTTATATTTAGTCCAGCTAAATATTCACGCAATGGAGTATACGATTTTGCAAAAGATTGTAAAGACTTTTTACTCCTCACAAATCTAGCAAACACCTCTCATTCCAAAACCTCTTCATTTAAGCCAGATCCTGCCAAACGAAACTTAATCTTTAAAGACTCCTGACTTCCAGCAACTTTAAGCTCACACCGCCTTTTCCCAAGATGTCATCTTAGCATAAATGCATCTCATTCTCTATTACCAACAAGCTCTCCCCAAAACACATCTCCAACCCTTTCTTCTGACCTAACAATCAATCTTCAATTTACCTCTTCAAAATTAAATTTCATACCACCGAAATAAAAGGACTCCATTTTAGAATCTTTAAACGAATCTCGCTCTAGCTTTAAATTAGAGAAACGCTGACCTTCTCTCAGATCGACTCCGAGAAAACGTCCTCTCAAACGCTCTATCACATCTGCCCAACGATCATTTTGGATATTTCCAACACCTCCATACCACGCTCATGACTCAAGCACCCCTCGAAGCTCACCACCTTCACTAAATAATTTTCCATCTCAAGAAAATAAAACATTCTCTGCAATCTCCTTTCCTTTTTGCTCAAAAGAAAAATAAAAATCTGACTTTAGTCTCGTTTCATTCTTCTCACCAGAGAAAATAATATTTCCTGTAATTACCTTTCAATCAAAAAGATAATCCAAACCAACTTTAATCTCAAAATCCCCCTGATCAATAACCTCAAAATTTCTTATCTTTTGTAAAATAGTATCTTGAGGGTATAAACTCAGATTTTCTCTTATCAAAAACCCCAGTCCTCATAGAACAACTAGAATCAAAAGTCAGATTTTCCATTTCATTAATTTCTTCAAAATCTCAAATAAACACCTCATCTCTAACAAACAGCGAATAAAAAGCAAGCCAAACAAAAGTTATTTTTTTTTGACAGATTTCTTTTTTTGAGTACAATTAAGAAGAAATTTTTAGTTTCAACCTAAAAACAAAATGAATACAATTAGAGTGGATATTGACAGCATTCTTTCAACTATCTCAAAAAATTCCTCAATTTCAGACCTCCATCTCAACTGCGATGAAAAATCTTCATATAGAATAAATGGAGAGATTTTCAAGGACCCAAATATTCCAATGCTAAACAATGAATCTATGGAGATTATTCTAAAACAACTCCTCCAAAACAACGTTCAAAATTTTGATAAATTCATCACAGATAAAGAATGTGATTTTGCCTATGAGGGAAAAGATGGCACAACCTATAGAGTCAATGCTTTTTTCGAAACAGGAAAAATCTGAATTGTAATGAGAAAGATCAACAATATAGCAAAAAGACTAGAAGAAATGATGTTTTCAAACCAAGCTGAAACCATCAAAAACAATATCCTTAACCAAAAAAAATGACTTTTCCTCGTTACAGGACCAACAGGAAGTTGAAAGTCCACTTCTATTGTCTCAATGCTTGAGTACATAAACAATACTAGAACAGATAACCTAATTACCATTGAAGATCCTATTGAGTTCCTTTTTAAGCCAAACAAATGTACTATAACTCAAAGACAAGTAGGACAAGATTCTCGATCTTTCAAAAATGCACTTAAATCACTTTTTAGACAAGATCCCGATATCGTTTTTGTAGGAGAGATCCGTGACACAGAAACTGCAGAAACCGTACTAAGTATCGCAGAAAGTGGACATTTAGTATTTTCCACACTCCATACCAGTTCTGCATCAGAAACCATTAGTAGATTTCTATCATTCTTCCCCTCTAATATCCAAGAAAGTATTGCCAATAGACTAGCGAGCATTCTTTTAGGAATTCAATCACAGATGCTCGTAAAAATGTCTAATAAAGAATCTAGAATTGGAGTATTTGAAATCATGCTCAATTCAACCGCTATTAGAAACAATCTTAAAAAGAATGACATCTCACAGGTTGAAGCAACAATCGAATCATCAACAGCATCTGGAATGATTTCTATGGATCAGTATGCAAAAAAACTGATCGATAAAGGGGCAATTAATGCAAAAGACGTAGAATGGATGCTAAAAAAAGATCAAACAAACTAAAAAGTCAGGTTTTACTTTATTTAACTTCTTAAACTATGCAAGAAAGCTACAGTGGGAGCAATAGAAGAATAAAGCTCTCTTCTCGAGAAATAAGAAAAATGAAAGACAACATGAAAAAAGTACCCGAAATTCAAAAAAAAGCTGACTCATATCACCGTTTTGAAGAGAAAGAAGCCGAAGAATTGCTAAAAGATATTACAGAAAACTCTTCTATAAAACCTACAGAATACGCTAATACAGAAAAACCATCCCTTCGAGAAAAAATCAAACTTTTATTCAAAAAATTAACAAAGAACCATAGCAATCTAGGACTAATCCAAGAAAAACTTCCTGAAAACCTCTGGGGAATGGCTCAAACATTTACAATTGACGACAATAGTCTCAATCAATACTCAGACTTAGTAGTTTTAATTTTAAATTCAGAATCACTCTCTGATAATACAGAAAAACAAAATTGGTTCAACCTATTAACAATCATGAATGAAGAACAAATCCCCAAACTCAAAGAGATTCTTACCAGAGAAAAGGAGAAAATAGAGGAAATCAATACCAAATATAAGGAGAATCTAGAGGAATCCTATACCAAAGACAAGGAGATACTAGAGGAATTCTATACCAAAGAAAAGGAGAATCTAGAGAAGATATATACCAAAGAAAAGGAAAATCTAGAGAATATCCTATACCAAAAAAAGGAGAATCTAGAGAATATCTATACCAAAGATAAGGATAATCTAGAGAAGAGCTATACCAAAGATAAGGAGAAAATAGAGGAAATCAGCACCAGAGAAAAGGAGAAACTAGAGAAGATCTGTACTAAAGAAAAAGAGATACTAGAGGAATTCTATACCAAAAAAAAGGAGATACTAGAGGAATTCTATACCAAAAAAAAGGAGATACTAGAGAAAATCTATACCATAGAAAAAGAAGAAATAGAGAAGATCTATATCAAAGAAAAGGAGAATCTAGAGGAATTCTATACCAAAAAAAAGGAGATACTAGAGAAAATGAATTAAAATTAAAAAAAAGAAAAAATGACGGATATGAATCTTTTGGAATTATACAAAAAATAGAACATTACAAAAAAGGTATTACAAAAAAATTCCCTAAAAAATTTATAAAACACTCTAATAACGTAAAAACATCTCTTCGAGAAAAAAAACAAACTTTTATTCAAATAAATTAACAAAAAATCATGACTAATCTAGCACTTATCCAAGCAAAACTTCCTGAAAACCTCTGGGGAATGGCTCAAACATTTACAATTGATGACAATAGTCTCAATCAATACTCAGACTTAGTAGTTTTGATTCTAAATTCAAAATCACTCTCTGATAATACAGAAAAACAAAATTGGTTCAACCTATTAACGATCATGAATGAAGAGCAAACCCTCAAACTCAAAGAGATCCTCACCAGAGAAAAGGAGAAACTAGAGGAAATCAATCAAAAATACGCAAAGAAGCAAGAAGAAATTAACTGAAAATACCAACAAATATTTAATCAACAAGCTCAACTTCAAGCAAAAGAAAATATCAACAGACAACAAGAACTTGAAGAAGCAGACAATTTACTTGCTCAAATCTAATCAATGAAGCCCTTCAAACATCTAATACGCTATATTAAAAAAAATAGCATAAAAAGTCTGATTTTTTCTACTTTTTTAACCATAACTGCGATAAGCTGAACAAGCTATGCTACAGAAGGAAGCAACGCCTATGATCTCCTTCAACAGGCCTTTGATCCAGCAATTAAAGAAAACGTTGTAGTTGGATGAGACAGTATAGGAACCGACGTTGAAAGTGTAGGAAATTATGTACTAAATGGAGGATCTACTCTCAACCTAAAAAAATGATTAACCAAGAGACAATCCTTAATTATTGAAGTTACTCGCTTTATCCTTAGGATGTCTATTGTATTAGCCGTAACCATGCTAATTTACAATGGAATTCAATATATGCTCAAAACCTCAAAGGGAGAACACCCAAAAGACATTGTAACAAACATTATCTACATTCTTGCTGGTGTTTTACTAGCTTTATCAAGTGTTATTATTATTAGACTTGCAAGCTCTATAGGGATGAGTAGCTTGACAGACATTATATAACCTTTACTTTCTCTTATCACCATGATCAAAAAAGGACTCTGCTCAATATTAATAGCAATTTCAATGATGCTTCCACTATTTGCAATAGAAGTTAGACTACCTCAAGACACTTCCCAATCCAAAAACGATCTAAGTATCAATACAAAAAAAAATAACAACAATTGAGTAATAAACTCCTCTCAAAATAAAAAAGATTCCACAATATTCTCTGTAATCAACCTTATCAACAAATACCTTTGGCGATCCTTTGGAGTAATAGCAATGGGATTAACTGCCTATGCAGGATATGAAGCCATTAATTCATGAGGAGATACAAAATCACTCAAAAAGGCTATGCGAATATTTATTGGAATTGCTGTAGGATTGGCAATAGCAATGCTTTCATCAGCATTAATAAAAATTGTTGTAAATTTAATATAAAAAATAAAAATCTGATTCTATCTCCGAATCAGATTTTTTTCTAGTTTATCAATTATCTTGATCATAATAATTCTTGGCAGCATCCTCTTGAGCTTTCTTTTTATTGGTTCACTCTCAAGTTGCCAAATGAACCTCTCCGGCCCAAATTTCAGCAGTATAAAGCAAAACATTTCACTTGTTATCAACTTCTTTCTCAAAATTCTTATAAGTTGGCAATACCTTATACTCCTTCTGCACTTTTTCCTGAGCCATAGTCTTATAAGACTTAACCGGCATTTTTGCTATCTCCTTAACTTTGGGATAAATATTTTCAAGAACAAACTTCTCTGCAACATCAAACCCCATATCCAAATAGAGATATCCAATCAGTGCCTCCAAAGCATCAGAAGTAATCGATGCTTTTTCACGTCCTTTATTTTTTTCCTCCCCCTTGCTAATAAAAATCTGTTGATTAAGTCAGATTTTTTGAGCTACTTCCGCCAAGGTTTCCTCTCTCACCAATGCTATTTTATACAAGGTCATAGTTGACTCCTGCATTCAAGGGAAATTAAGAAACAGGGCTTTTGCAATTACTGCTCCAAGAGCAGCATCCCCAACAAATTCTAACCTCTCATTGTGCAAATAAGGCTCCTTAAAATCTGAAGCATACGATTTATGGACAAAAGCACACAAAAAAAGTTCAAAATCCTGAATTTTCTCAGTGTCAATCCCCCACCTCTCCAAATATCTTAATAATTGCTCTCTTTTTTCTTTTACTCACGGTGGCAAACACAACATTTTCACCTTTTCTAATATCTAAAATTAACGATATTGTATTGATAACTTTTCACTATAAGGCTGTAATTGCAGTCCGGACAAATAACTAGCTCATAATACCACATTTATATCTGCTCCTGTATAAAGAACAACTTCATTCCCATATTCATCAAGCATTGTTCTCTGAACTCCTGTATTATATACTACTTGATCAATAGGAAGGAAATTCTGAATTGCTTTGATTGTTTCTTCATATCACTTTGATTCTCCTCATTCAACATTGATATATGCTGTAGTCAAAGCATGTTCATTTGGATTATTTTCTGATCCAATAATATTCATTCCATATCTTTTCATCTTTGCTCCAACTCTACTTGCAAGTTTGAGATTCTGCATTCCCTGTGTACGCAAAGTTTCTTTTCCAATTCCATTATCTATAGAGATCTTTGCTCCTTCTACCAAATGACCCTGAACATGAGCAGCAAAATCAGCATAATTATTGATCATCTCATAATGAGAAATATTTCCTGGTGTTGCTCAATAAGGCAAAATCACTGAGGCTCAACCAAACAAATCCCTAGGAGGATTATACAAAAACGCTCACTTTTGCATTGCATGAATACTTCCTGGTACATAAGAGACATTCATCCCAAAAGAAAACATCTTCAATTTATCTGCATATTGAGCTATCCAAAGCATTTCATCTACGCTGATATTTGTCTGAATCATCTTTGTCAAATCTGCATAAAGCCCCTTAATTCTCTCCAAAGAAAGTGATTCTGAGGACATAATCTTAGTCTTAACTGCTTCGATAATAAGTTGTTGTCTCAAAGAACGATCAAAATCTGATGCATGTCCAGCAGCATGTCTAGATCTCGCATACTTCAATGCAATTGCTCCACTCATATGTTGCCATCCTGCCTCTACATGCAATGGATCATATCCTCTCAAATTATCATCTGGATACTCATAATCATGCAAAGATGACGGAACATTAACATCAATTCCACCAACAGTATCAATCACCTGCTTAAATCCAGCAAAATCAATCGTCGCATAGTATGGAATCTCTAAACCTGTAATATCCTTTAAAACAGCTGAAAAACCTGATGCTGTTTGAACGATATCTTTTTTATAATGCCCATATAGCTGAGAAAACACAGCATTGATTCTAGATGCTCCACCTAATGGATTTTTAATATACAAATCTCTAGGAATAGAAAGCATCGACACTGCTCATTTTTCTGGATTCCAAGAGGCAACAATAATTGAATCTGCCAAGTATCCTCCTCCATGATGAGCTCCACCATATCCAATCAACGCAACATTTACATTTCCATATTGATCTCTTTTCATCTCTGTTCCAACAGTCTTACTCACAACTGTAATGGCTTCTTTAGTTGCAGAAGAAAGCATATTTTTAAAATTTTGCGCATAAGACGCCAAAAACAAAGCAACACCTAAAGCACAAAAAAATACAATCCCCATTTTCCACCAAAAAAAAGATCTCTTTCTCTGCTGTTGAGACGCATACATTTCATCAACTCAAACCTTTCTTCTTTGCATCAATATTCTTATAAAATCTAAAGTCAGTATTTGAGTATACAAAAATTAAAAACAATTTCAAAGCAAAATTAAAAAATCTGACTTCAATCAAAAGTCAGACTTTTTACTTTTATCAAAGAAAACTATTTTCCTTTTGCTCTATAAACCATCAAGAAAACATTTCCTCTAGTATCATGAATAGTAGGAGTTGTTACTGAAAGAATTCCTGCTTCTTTCAATGCTTCCATATGCTTTGTCCAATAAGCATTTCCATCATTATTATCGTACTTATTTCCATTCAATACTCTTGAGAAGACAGTAGCTAATTCTGCTCTAGAAACAAATTTATTTGGCATAAAGTTAACAAGAGGAGTTTTTCCATCAGCATGAAGTCCCATAATTTCAAGTTCACAAGAAAGTTTCATATAGTTAGCAAGATCTCCTGCAGCTTCAGCTTTATCAGCAAATTCACAACCAACCTTATTTTCTACAACCTTCTTATCAAGAAACTTCTGAGCAAATACAGACAAAATCTTTGCAAGTTCAGCTCTAGTAAGATTCTTTTCCATCATAGCAGATTGAAGAGTTGGCATTGTTGTCATTCCCATAGATCTAGCGAAAAGGAATGCATTATTCCATTCTGATGGGTAAGTAGATGTTCTCAAAGATTCTACTGCAATTTTTCCAGCCTCAGTTTCTGCAAATTTAACAGTTGCTTCTGGAAGAGTTCCTGTCAAGTTAACTCCAGAAAAAAGAGCACCTGTAATAGTATTTACTGGAACATTTACACCAGTAGTAACTGTACCTGTAGTTTGATTTCCAGTTGTTGGAGCAGATTCTGAAGCAGAACCACCTCCACCTCCTCCTGTAGATGTAGATCTATGTGGCTTTTTAACACAGTCATAGCCATAACCATAGCCATATCCATATCCATAAGTACATGTATACTTACTTCACAGGTCTGTAGTACTAAATTGTCCATTCAAGGCAGAAACTCCTGCAACTCCAATCAATGCTACCAAAGCACCGAAAACTGACAAGAGAGCTCCCTTTTTTACATTTGCGTTCATCGTAAACAAAGGATAATAAATAAAATAAAAATCCTATACGGATCATCCAATGAATGAGTATATAAAAAGCAATAAGAAATACAAGAGATTTTGATCTTTTTTTAAAAAAAATCTGACTTCAATCAAGAGTCAGACTTTTCATTTTTCTTCATTAATCAATATCATAGGTAAGATAAGCCTTTCTAATAATTTTCAAAGTCTCGACACTATCGACATTAAGAGCCTCACTTCAATAAAAATGTTGAGTATAAAAATAAGAATTTTCCTGATCTCCATAACCATCATCTATTTTATATTCTGTAGTTTGTAGGAGTCTTCAAAGTCAAACTCCAAGCGTTTTCGCAGTTGATATTGCCTGCTCCTTAGCATCTTTCAACGCAAGTTCACGAGCTTGGTTAACTACCTCTTGAGTATTACTAACTGAAAGATATATATTTTTAATATCCATACTTTTCTTATCTTCAAAAGCAGAAATTAAGCGCCTTCACTTTTCTACCAGATTGTCTCAAGTCGCCTGTAATGTTACATAAGCATCTAAACAAGGAGCCTTAATCTCAAAACCACGAGCATAACAACGTGGAGTGTAATCTTCTCTTTTATCCAAAAAATGGTTATCATCCCTTTTTACAATTCGCCCCTGAGATCAAAATTGCTGCTGTATTTCTTTAACCTCCTGATTAAATTTCTCAATAGCCTCTTGTTCTGCTCCAGAATAAACAGCATTTAATTGAATTTTAATTTCATTTGGCTGAACTTCAACCTGTCCTTCTCAGACAACATTAATTGCCTCTCGCCCCTTAGTAAAAGACTTGACTGCATAAATTCCAGACACACAGACAACAACTACCAAAACTGCGATAAAAATTCTGTCAATTGTTTTCATCGAATCATTTGGTTAAAAAATAAATAACAAGAGAATACCCTTATTATAACAAAAATCAAGTACAAAATAAAAAATATCGCTTCGCGTTATTTACTTTGTAAAAAATACCCTTTAATTAGTAAAATCAAACAACAAAATTAAAAAAATCTTGCATTTGAAAAGGTAAAACATAAAAAATAAGTCAGAATTATTTATTCTTTTGTATTTTCAGATGACGATAGATATCAAGAGCCTCGCTCCTAAATGGCAAAAAAAGCGAAAAGAAGCAGGTGTTTACAAAACTCAAGAATGAGGAGGAAAACCAAAATATTATGTTTTGGACATGTTCCCATACCCAAGCGGTGCAGGGCTCCACGTAGGACATCCGAAAGGATATGTAGCCTCAGATGTTATTGCAAGAAAAAAAATGCTCGAAGGCTATAATGTTCTTCATCCGATGGGATTTGACACATTTGGACTTGGAACCGAGCAATATGCAATAGACCACAAAATGAAACCTCAAGTGGTGGCTGAGCAAAACATCAAAACATACATTTCCCAACTAGAAAAAATAGGATTTTCCTATGACTGGGAAAGAAGCTTTAGCACAGCAGATCCTGAGTTTTACAAATGGACTCAGATGATTTTCCTAAAGTTTTACAACGCTTATTTTGACGAAAAAGATCAAAGAGCAAAACCCATTTCTGAACTAGAAGAAAAACTTAAAAAAGAACAAAAGTCTGAATCAGAAATCAGTCAAATCTTAGACAGCGAAAGATTGGCATATCTCGACTACAGACCAATCAATCGATGTCCTCACTGTAAAACAGGGCTTGCAAATGAAGACTTAGACGATGGAAAATGTGAAAGATGTGGGAGCCTCGTAGAACAAAGACCTATGAGACAACGAGTATTAAGAATCACCAAATATGCACAGAGACTTCTCGATGGATTAGACAATTTGGATCGAGATGAATCCATGAAAGAACTAGAAAGAAATTGGATTGGAAGATCTGAAGGTTCTCAATTTAAGATGAACGTCACAAATACCGACCATTACTTTGAAGTATTTACAACAAGACTAGATACGGTTTTTGGGATGAGTTTTGTAGTCCTTGCACCTGAACATCCTTTGGTAGATCAAATCACAACTACAGAGCAAAAAACTAAAGTACAAGAATACAAAGAACAAACGAAACATAAAACACAACTTGAGAGGACAGAGCTTCAAAAAGAGAAAACAGGAGTTTTTACAGGAGCTTATGCAATTAATCCCTTTAATAACAAACAAATTCCTGTGTATATAGGAGATTATGTTTTGGCAGGATATGGAACAGGGGCGGTAATGGGAGTCCCAGCTCACGATGAAAGAGATTTTGATTTCGCCAAGAAACACAAACTCGAAATCAGTGAGGTCGTAATTCCAAACTCAGACGTTTCTTTTGATTTTTCTACTATGGATACTCTCGATCCTCAAGCTACTCAAAAAGGTATCTTGGTAAATTCTGGTGAATTTTCAGGTCTAAAATCTGATGAAGCGATTACGAAAATGCAGAAACGACTTGAAGAAAGAAGACTTGGTGGAAAGAAAACGAATTTCAAAATTCAAGATTGGGTATTTTCTAGACAAAGATATTGGGGAGAGCCTTTTCCTATCATCTTCTCAGAGGGAAAGACTATTGCACTTCAGGAATCGGATTTACCACTCCTTTTGCCAGATGTAGATCATTATGAACCGACAGGAACTGAGGAAGGACCTCTTGCAGAAGTCGCAGAATGGGTCAATACTACAACCACAGATGGGAAACCAGCAAGAAGAGAAACAAATACAATGCCAGGATGGGCAGGATCAAGCCGATATTGGATCAGATATATGGATCCAAGAAATAATGATGCTTTTGTCTGAAAAGATGCAGAAGCTTATTGGCAAAATGTGGACACTTATATTGGAGGAGCTGAGCATGTGACTAGACACATTATTTATGCAAGATTTTGGCAAAAATTCCTTTATGATCTAGGAATGGTGAGTAAAGATGAACCATTTCAAAGATATCAAAAAGTTGGACTTATTATGGCAGAAGATGGTCGTAAAATGTCAAAAAGACGAGGGAATGTGATTAATCCTGATGATGTAGTTGCTGAATATTGAGCCGATGTGTTGAGAACCTATGAAATGTTTATGGGACCTTTTGATCAAGCAATTGCTTGGAATACTCAAGGAATGAAATGAGTAAAAAAATTCTTGGAAAAAATAATCGCTTTATGGGACAAAGTAGACTTGGAGAAAAAAGAAGAAAAACCTGAAATCGAGACACTACTTCACCAGACAATAAAAAAGCTGACAATTGAGATTGACGAATTTAAATTTAACACTTCGATATCTCAACTTATGATTCTCGTCAATAAACTCAGTGAAATAGATCAGATTTCTAAACAAACTTTTGAAGCATTAATTATAATGTTAGCTCCATTCGCACCTCACTTGGCCGAAGAATTCTGGGAAAAATTAGGAAATGAATTCTCTCTCTTTACAAAATGAAGTTGGCCAAAATTTGACGAAAAAAAGCTTGTAAGTAGCATCATTACTCTACCAATTCAAATTAATGGAAAAATGAGGGGAACACTACAAGTATCTCCATCACTCTCACAAGATGAAATCTTGAACCTTATCAAACAAGATGAAAAACTTGCAAATTATCTAACAGGAGAAATTAAAAAATGTATTTTGGTTCCTGGAAAAATTATCAATATCATCTTATAAAAAGAAAAACCTGACTTTTTGATCAGGTTTTATCTTTTTGTAAAAGAATCTTATTATTTTACACAAACTGAGATTTAAATTCCTCCGGAACATTCTTATCAACAATCCCAGCGATATAGTTGTCAAAATCTCTCATAGTAATTTCAGTCGATCCCTTAGGGGCAATACCTGGGTTTTGCTTTGCAATTTGATATCTAGAAACTCCCCTAGTCTCAAAAACATAATTAGGATCATCCATATATTTTCTTGCTGCAGGGAAAAATGTCTGCAAATAAAGCTCCTTAAATGAAGAATAATCTTTTTTACCTTGATAAAACTTTTCTACATAATCAAGTTGAGAAAGAGGTGACAAATTCTTTAATTCTTCAACAGTTGTACCCAAAGCTTTAGCTGTATCAGGCATAAATTGAATAAATCATGTGGCTCTAGTAGACTTATTTTGAATTTTAGAATCTAAACCTGACTCTTTAAACATCACAGTCATCAACCAATTGGGGTTAATACCCAAGCCTTGTGAAACTTCTTCTACTTTTTTCTTAAAAACTGGCTGATCAGCAATTGAAAGACCCTTGACTTGATTCAGCATCATCAAATTCCCATCATACCCCTTCAGTTCTTTAAATTCCACAACACCAGATCAACTTTCTTTCTTTATAGCATTTTGTTTATTGCCTTCCTTATTAGGATCAAGAGAGAGATCTTTTGTCTCAAAAAACTCACTCGGCAATAAAGCATCTGCCTTCATTCCCAATACAACAGTATCTACATTAATAGCAATTCCAGAGGTCAAAGCAAACGCTAAATCATCCGAACCTTGTATCTTCTTTATAAAAGAATCATTTCCCAAAATTTTGGGTAAAACAATCTGAAAATATTCATCTATGAACTTCTGCTTCAATTCTTGAGAAGAAAAGAAATCTGACTTTATTTGTAGTTGTTCATTTCATTCTGAATTTTTAACCCTTTCTACAAAAAAACTCTTGCTTGGCATAGCATCCAACACTGCAACATTTAACTGATCTGCAGAATTCAATTTCTCGAGCAAACTACCTTTTAAAGTTTCCATATCAAGATTTAGTTTGAAAGTATCCTGCTCTTTTATTTTTACCTTAAACTGGTTTACTATCTGCTGAGAAAAATCAGATTTTTCTTTCTTTTCAGAATAGTTTTTCATCACATCTGAAATAAACTCTCTTTTTGAAGGATTTAGATTTTTTTCTATTTCTCTCCTTCTCCATCATCTTTGAACCCCATCCAATCATCAAGAAAATCAAAGCAAACCAAGAACAAAATCAAAAACCCCTTTTACTAATTTTGAACTTTTTAAACTTTCAAAAACATCTAATCAAAAACTCTGCAAAGTAGTCTCAATCCCTCAAAATTTATCCAAAGAATTAAGCAATGCCGTATTTATTACATCAGTCTTCTGAAAAAAAGTATCTGCTATTCCAACAATTCACAAAAGTTTTTTTACAGTATTAGGATTAGAATCAACCATCTGAATTCATCCAATACTTGATCTTATCATCTCTAATCCTTGAGCCAATTGTGCTTGTCAATTCTGAAGTTCTTCTGATTTTTGCTGTAAATCTTGCAAAGAAAACATACTTATGTTGAGAGTTCTTATATCCAGATTTTCTTTATCCCAAACAGGATTTTTCATTAATTTCTGATAAAAATCATAAGGATTTTTCAATTTATCTAATATTCATCTCTGCTGAGGAAGAGACAAAAAATCTGACACCATCATAAGTTTTTTTGCCTGAGAATATACACCAGAAAACTTCTGAGAAAAATTTCTTACCCCATTAAACAAAGCAGAAAAACTTTCAACATTCATCTTTCATAGCTCTCACAAAAATTGTATATTATCTTCTTGCCCTCACCTTAAAATATCCATCAAAAACCATTCTGTAGCAGGGACTATAACCTTATAAAGATATTCTGGAACCGGAGAGTCTACATTTATTCCAAATTTTCTAGCATAAAATCTAGAAATAGCAACATTTATCTTCCTAAAGAGATATTCAGCTCTTTGTTCTGGAGATTTTCCTTTCATTTCAGGATAGTTCTCAAAGTCAGGATGAGCTAAAACTTTAAGCATTCTTTGCTCTAATTCAGTTCATTTCACAACCTCATTATAGGTCTGCAAAGGAAGCTTCTCATATTTGCTCTTATCTATCTCATTTTTTAATTGATCTGCCTTTTGTATAGTCTCCGTTTCTACTTGTTTGCCTTCTAGTTGATGTAAAGATACATTAACTCACTTTTCTGCTTTTTGCTCTTCTATTATTCTTTTTTCTAAGTTCTCACCTTGAGAAATATTCTCCTGAGGAGATTTTTTTTCTACTGTAGATTGTTTGTATTCCACATTACTCATTATTCTCCTAAGAAGAAAATAAAACCTACTTCAATTATATCTATTTATCCATAAAATAACAAAAAAAACCTGACTTTTTGATCAGGTTTCATTTTTTTATTTAGAAATTATTTAGATTAATATCTTGTCTAAGTACATTCCCATAAGAATCCGTAATTTCAACGGTAACATCAGGTGTTTTTACATTAAATTGGACAATAGGAGTTGCCATATCGACAAGAATTTTTCCTGTATTTTTTTCTACAACCTTAATGGACTTAATAGAGGAAATTGCATCTTCTCACATCAACACAACACTAAAGCTTCCATCCTCAAGCTTTTGAACGCTTGATTGATCTCTTTTTATTTGAGGAAGCCCAGTATCTGTAGAAATCAAATTAACCGAAACAGAAGCTGTTTTCATACCATTATTAACATCAATCGCAGTTACCGCCAAAGTATGTAAACCATCAGAGAAACGAGAAAGATCAACTGGCTTTGTACCATAAATCTCAACACTATTATCTATATAAGACGCAACTTGCTCACCATCAAGAGTAATCAGTATTTTCTTTATATTAACAGGAGATTTCACAGTATAAACAACGGCATTCTTCTTTGCAAAACTCTGCTTCTCAAGTGGCTTTGTAAAAGTAATTTGAATAGAATCATTATTTGATGGCTGCATTCCCTCACAATATTTATCTGGCTCAGTCATAAACAATGGAAGATTTACAGTAGCTCCTGTAACATTTACACTTTCCTGTAAATACTTCTTAATTCCTTCCAAATCCATTTTATTTGGCATAAAAGTTGAAGGCTGAATCAAGAATCCTTTTTTAATTCTTTCAGCAGGAGTCAAAGGACTTACCTTTCCAAAACAAGCCAAATCTACTTCTATTTCACGGACACCATTATCTGCCTCCTTAGGCAACATTCCATTCCATCACAAAGTAGAAATCACTAAGTCTGCTGGAGTTTGATCTGAAGCTAATTTTCATGAAAGCTTAGAAATATTTACTGTTGAAGTATCTTTCATTGGCATTTCCTCATTAGTCAATAATCCTTGAGCCATCAAATCAGCCAAAAAAGCTTTCACACTATTTGCATGAATACTTCCACCATAAGCCTTCGCATTCATAGGCCTTGCATCTGCATTTCCAGCCCACATCATCAAAACTTTACTTGGAGTATACGCAGCTAACCAACCATCTCTAGGTAATGACGCCTTTTCTGTTCTTACATTTGATGTTCCTGTCTTAAGAGCATAGGTTAATCCTCTCACATTAAACTTAGTTGCCCATGCTCCAATTCTATTACTTGGATCTGAAAGAATTTTCCACATTAAAGAAACAATTCCTGGTTTTATAACATTTTGCTGAACCTCAGGCTCCTTTGTATATAAAATAGAACCATTACTTCCTCTAATCTCCAAAATAGGATTTAATTTTGCTGGAGTTGTAGTAGAAAGATGAGTATATGCAGAAGCCAACTCTAACATACTAACTTCAGCAGCACCTAAAGAAAGAGGATACCCATACTCAATCTGATTTTTCACCCCAGAAAGTCACAAACTCTGTAAAAATGGTTTTGCAACCTGCTCACCTCACAATGCTAAAAACATTTTAACAGCAGGTATATTTCTACTAAAACCAAGCGCTCTCTTTAGAGGCAAAGGTCCTTCAAATTTTCCATCAGCATTACTTGGGGTATCTTTACCAATAGAGAATGGGATATCATAAATAGGAGTATCTAGTGTTAATGGTAATTTATCAAATCCCAACGCATAAATCAAAGGTTTTATTGAAGATCCACTTTGTCTAGGATTTTTCACCATATCATTTTGTCCTTGAATATCTTTATTAAAATAATCAAGAGATCCTACATAAGCCAAAACATCTCCATTTGTTGAATCAGCATAAAGCAAGGATGAGTTGCTTGCTCAAAATTCAAAGAGAGATGCACTATTAGACTTTATTGCCTTTTCAGCAAGTTCCTGAATATTTGCATCAAGAGAGGTCTTTACAATCAATCCTCCCTGTTGAATAGATCCAGAACCAAAATCTTTCTCCAAAAGCTCTTTAATCCAGAATACAAAATGTGGAGCTTTAATTGCGAAAGTATTTTTCTCAAATATCTTCGTAAACGATTCTGACAATGCCGCCTTTAATTCTTCCTCCTTTATCATTCAATCTTCAAACATTCTAGCAAGAACATACTCAGCTCTACCATTTACATAATTAAGGGTATAAGTAGCCCCATCAACAGAAACACTCTTTGGAGCTAGTGAATTAAGAAGCCTAACTACAGATTCAGCACTTCATTTCCCAGCAAAAGAAGCCGTCATCAAATTATTTCTAAATTCTGTAACTATCATAGATTTAATATTCCCTGCATAAGCAACCGTTTCTCCATTCACATCCTTAATATCAAAAGAACCTAGTAATGATGTTGATTTATACGGATCATATCTAGTTGGAGCCTTTGGAATAGATGCTAGAATTGCAGATTCCATAATCGTTAAATCCTTAGCAGATTTATTAAAATAAATCTTACTAGCAGCCTCTACTCCATAAGCATTATTTCACAAGAACACATAATTCAAATAAAGTTCCAAAATTTTATTTTTCATCTCATGCTTTATTTGACTACTAGTCAAATCTTTTTTCTCTGCCCTAATTTGCTGCTGCAAAACATTATTCAATCTTTTTGCAAGAATAATCTGAGTCAACTTATAATCAACTTTTTGGAAAAAATTTCCTCAAAATGGTCTTTCTAATTTCATCAAATTAGTAATCAACTGCTGTGTAAGTGTTGATCCTCCTCCTCCATTTTTTCCAAGCATTGCCTTAACTCAAGCTCTGAAAATTCCCATAGGATCAAGCCCCTCATGTTCCCAAAATCTCTGATCCTCAACGGCAACAATAGCTTTAAGCATTCGTGGACTAATCTTATCCAAATCCACATATTCTCTATTTTCATCAAAAATCTTATAAAGTTCTACTCAATTTCTATCTGTAATAATAGTTGCCTGAGTTAGTTGCATATCTTTAATTTGACTTACATCAGGAAGATTTCTCAAAACCCTTAACTGCAAGTACAAAGAAAAAACAACAATTCCAAAAATTAAGAAACCAGAAACTCAAAATAAAACCAATCTTCACAAGCCCATCTTCTCAAGTTTTGCAAGCCAACCAGCTTTTCTTTTTGAGAAAGAAGAAAAATCTGATCTTCTGGATCAAAAATCTCTAGATCTAAAATTTCACCATACATTACTCCTTTGCATTGTCTTCAAACAAATATAAAGTATATATCTATTGTGCATATAGGTATGAGTATATTTTTTTCCTTGATTAAAACAAGAAAAAAACCTGACTTTTTAATCAGGATTTCCTCTTTTATTTAATTAGTGATAAATATAACCAATAATCTTTCAATTTGATACGTTATCCCATCTCTGAGTAACAATATATTTACCTACATAATTCATATCTTCCAATAGCATTTCTCCTGAATCAGGATAATAAGCTTTAATAACAGCAACATGTCCAGCATAGCTTCTCAATGAACTATAGATAACAAGACCTCCTACTTTTGGAGTAGTTCTAGAAGTTTTAATTCCTGCAGCTTTTGCAGTTGCACCTTGTGCATTTGCATACCAATCCTTAGCATTTCCTCCAAAAAGCCTAGCACCATTAGCATCATACATCCAAGGAGAAACATGAGCTGCATACCAAGTACAATAACCAGGAGCAAAACCATTAGAAAGTCTCTTATTAAAGTACCATTGTTTTTGTCACTTATTATGAGAACTTGTTGTCGTTTGAGTTGCTCATACATAAGAAATTGCGGCAGAAGCAGAGTTCTTCTTAGTTCCAATCTTAGTTGAATTATTTTTCTTAGTTACTGGAAGCTCATCTTTAGGAAGCTGAGGTTGTTCTCTTTGCAAGAGTCCTATTTCATAAGCTCTCTGTTCACTTACATTGATGAAAATTTCCTGTCCTGGATAAAGAACTTCACTTTCATCTGAAAAATAGTTTAGTGTAATCAGATCTTGAAGATTAAGTCTATAATACTCAGCAAAAAGCTTCAATGTCTTTGCCTCTTGTACTACATACAAAATACCATCTTCATTATCACTCACTATAAGTTTTTGTCCAGCAGAAATATCTCATGAGAGCTTATTAATTTTCTTAAGCTCTGCAACTGTAACTCAAAACTCCTGAGAAATAGACTCGAGAGTATCTCACTTCTGAACATTATAAGTTATGATAGATGATTTATCATCATCTGAAGAAATATCAATATTTACATTATCAGGATTTATTCCTACCTGATCACTTTCTGTTCCTAAGAATACTGAGTTAGTATTTACCGGTTGCTCATTTGCACTACCAAAGGCATCTGCATAAAGCATAGTTACCACAAATACTACCATTTGAAACACAGCAAACACAACCTTTAACTTGCTGGTTTTTGTAGTTTTTCCCATATAATCTTTGAATCATAAATGGCGGAGGGAGTGGGATTTGAACCCACGGACCGATTGCTCGGTCAACAGTTTTCAAGACTGCCGCATTCAACCGCTCTGCCATCCCTCCACTAAACAGCATCTAACACTCCAATAACTGTGGGTTGAATGATTTTGCAAGGAAGAGTATAGTGAATTACTCTTGATTTTCAAGAGAAAATAAATATAGTAATTTTACCAGTCCTAAATTAGTATTTCAACACCAAAAAACAAACAATATTTTATTTTTTTAAATAAATTAAGTATAAAACATGCATCAAAATAATCTAAAAATTTTTTACCCTCTAGAAACAGGGAAAGACAATAAAATACTAAGAACAGTTTGTGAAGAAGTAGAAAAAATCACTCCAGAAATCAAAGAGTTTGGTAAAATTCTACTAGATCTTATGCGAGAATATGATGGAGTTGGTCTAGCAGCTCCTCAAATATGAGAAAACATAAGAATGATAGCTACAACTCAACGAAAGAAATTTCCAAATGAAAAGAATCCAGATAAAGACTTTCTCTGAGAAACATTACTCATCAATCCTGAAATTATCAATACATCAAAAGAAATGCAAACATCAGAGGAAGCCTGTCTTTCTCTCCCTTGAGACAGAGGTTTTGTACAGAGATATCAACGAGTAGAAGTGAAATATCAAGATCTCAAAGGAAAATCCCATCAACAAAAATATTCTGGATTTAATGCATGTATTATTCAACATGAAATTGATCATCTCAATTGAGTTCTCTTTATAGATAAACTTATAAAAGAAGAAAAAAACTGACTCTAATGTCAGTTTTCTTTTTTTTAGGTAAAATCTTTTACCATATAAGTTCAATCTAATTTATAGCCTAATTTAGCATAATATTCTCTTACTCAAACACCAGAAATAACAGACAATCTTTCATATCAAGCAACTTGAGAAATCTTTTCCGCCAAAGACAAAAGCTGCTTTCCAAGTCAAGTATGCTGGACCTTAGCATTTTGATCCTCTACTTGTTTCAAACTCTGTAAACTTCAATATACATGTAGTTCTCTAATCAATGCTGTTCATGCGCCTAAACCATTCCAATCTATAGCATTTTCTGCAGTAATCAAAAGTAATCTTGTAAAACCATACAAATAACCAAGTTCATCTTCAAAACTGATAAAATATTCAACCCCAGGTCCAGACAAATACTTTCTCACAACCAAATTTAGTTGTTCTGTTTTTTCTTTTTTATTTCTCATTTCTCTACTCCTAGTATCCAAGCTTACAAAATGACGGAAATCTGAAGTATTTGGCATTTTACCAAAGATAAAAGATAACATTTTTTCTCACTCAAGCTTTACACAGTCTTCAACGAAATTTATTTCATCATCATACACTCTTAAATGTGAATAGAGTCTTTTATATAATCATGAACGATAATCCAAATCTGCATTTTTATATTCTTTCAACAAAGTTTCATGCATTAGTTGTGAAAGATTTGTAACATTAGATCCAGCACTAATTTCTGTAGCTGGAATATCACGAATTAGTCTCTTAATTCTCGTATAAGGTGGAATAATCTCACGAAAAGTCTGACGAATAATCTGACTAATTTCCTCTGTAGTTATTGGTTGATATTTTCCTTCAAGATAAAGAGTATAAAGCTCTGTATCTGGGATTACAGAAGTAGGATAAAATTTAATTTCATCTGGTCTAAGAGATTCATCATCATAAATCTGCCTAAAAGTATCAATATCTTTCTCAAGACTTGATCCATAAAGTCCAGGCATAATATGAATTGACATCTTAAATCCATACTGCCTAAGACGATTCATTGCAACTCTAATTTCCTCAACAGTATGACCTCTTTTATTCATCTCCAGAATTTGATTATCCGTAGACTGAACTCACATTTCAATCCTTGTAACTCCCATTTCTCTTCGCTCACGACAGTTAGCATGGGTAACAAAAGGAGGTGTCGTCTCAATAGTTAAACCGATAATTCTATGTTCAGCCTTTTCATTGATTTTAATAGCTTCAGCCAAAGAGGAAGAAAGCTGAATTTGATCCTCGTTTTTCACTTGAAATGCGTATTTCCGATCAGAATTTTCTACCTTATTTTCTATTTCAAGTTGTGAAAAGGTATTACACGCATCATAAAGTCTTTGAATAAATTCTCTTTTATAATCGTCTGGATAGAAATCCCAAGTACCTCCAAGCACAATCATCTCAATTTTATCAGTCTTATGTCCAGTCTGCTGAAGAGAATAAAGTCTATTATAGACCTGTTTTACTGGATCAAACTGATTAAGCCAAGCTCTCATCGCTCCAGGTTCTGATTTGATATAACTCTTTGGCATTTCCGGATCATTTGGACAGAAGATACAATGACTCGGACAAGGATATGGCTTAGTCAAAACCTGCACACTTACAATTCCTGACATTGATCTAATAGCCCTTTTACGAAGCAAAAGTTCAAAATCTGAATTTTTCTCAATCTTCCCTTCTTTCAAAAGATCAAAGTATACCTGTAAAATCTGTGATTTACTCGGTAAAGTGTCCAAACCATTTTTCTTTGAAAAGGACCTCTGAGCATCTCTAAGATGTTCAGCGCTCAAATCCTTTATATTTAACAAATAATATACCAAATCTTGAAAACTCATTAACCTTTATTTACAATAAAATTACTTTACCAACAAATATCCATCAAAATAATCAACAACATTTTTTCCAGAGTATTCCTTTTCCCAAGATACACTATCAATAATAAATTTATGCGTAGGTTGTTCTATCTCTAAAACAGGCTTATTTACAATTCTTTTTTCACGCAACTGATAAAGGTCATCCCAATATGGAGAAAAGTTTAACTCATATTTTTTATTTCCAAAAGTGAACTCATAAGAAGAATCACTTTCATTCTTAGACCTTGAATCTGAAAGAGAATAAAGTTTACTATATCCAGATATATCTGCAATAAATCCTGCATCATAATCAGAATGAACTGAAAAGTAAGTCTCCTCCCTAGCATCAACTAAATCGATTCAGACACAAAAACGACTCTCTCACATAGTTTCTTTTTGACATTCTGTACCAAAAAATTGACTCCATTCAGCTTTTGAATACATATGATCAAAATCTCGCAGCAAATTATTAATACGATCAACCTCCTCTCACTTTATTTTTTGTAAACTTCATGATTGCAATGGAAAATTAACATCATTTTTCATCAAGATAGCATCCAATTGACTTTGCTGAGACCTAAATGAAACATTTGTAGCACTCAATGGTCCATAAAGAGACAAAAGACTCAATCCGAACAAAAAAGAAATCAAAATCCTGAATATATTTTTAGGAAATATCAAAGAAAACACGGAAAAAATAACTATCAAAAAGATTGCCATCAGTATAAAATATCTATTGATGCTTATACCATATTGCAAAATTCTCTGACCAAGAGCAATTGCCATCATAATAGCTACAAACAAGAACCCACAAAATAATATCTTTCTAAGAAGTTCAAACTTTTGTCACTTCTGAGGGAAAGTTGCATAAATAGTCAGTACTCCTCGAACAAAAAATCCTATTCCCAACATAACAATAATCCCCTTAGGCCAAACTCCTGAAACCAATATCTTAATCCCATAAGCCAGAAATATTGCTAAATATACAAAAGCCAATGGCAAGAAAATATACACTCCAAAAATTTTTCCTGTACGAGATGCTTGAATATCAATATCTTGCTCCTCTTCTACTGGCATTTGTTTGATTGCAAATAAGTAATGGTTAAATACAAAGGATCCACCAAGAAGAATAAAAGAAAAAGCAGCAAAGTATCAATACAAATCAGATGAAAAATCTAGTTCAAACAATTTTTCTATAGATAATATCGCAGCACTCAATCCACCCAAAACAACAATACCAGCCAATAATCAAAATGCTAAGGACTGAAAAATACTTGTCCATGAATACCAGATTTTTTTCTCATTTTTTCACATAAGAAAAGCTATCACTGCAAAAATTACAAGAACCAATAACAATAAGATTCCATACTGAAAAAGATTCTCAGAATAAACAAAACTCTCCTCTACAAGGAAAAAATATCAAATTCAGCACAAAATAGCTAATAATTGAGATCCCCAAAAAGCATAGCAAATTCTATTTTTACAAGGTTTTTGATGTAAAACATAAACAGATCCTAAAACAGCTATAAGCAAAGTTAATAGTCAAGCTGCTACAAGTTTTATCAATAAAATCTCAGACATTGAATGATAAATCTCTCTCATTTCAACTCCCATCAAAAAAACCAACGCCAAATGCGCAGATGGAAATTGCATAAGTGATTGTCATCGATTAGAAAAAATTTCTCTTCGTTTTTTCATCATATTTTTAGGGGAAAAATATAAAAAACATCTTAATATATCTCTATCTCTCTACAAAAGTCAAGGAAATCCTATCTCTCAAAATAAAGATTTGATAAATGATTTTGAGTATTTTCAATGAGGAAATACATTTTTTTAATCAAATGATAAGGAATTTTTCTTCAAGATAAAATAGCATCAAAAATCTGACGAATATCCGCAGTCAATTTTTCATTCAAAAAATAAGTCTTTCCTCAAAAATCAGAAATATTATGTTCAAAAAATCAAATTGCTATATCAGAGGGATCCTTATCTTTTTGATAAAGGCTAATAGTACAAAAATATTTACTTATCTCTGATAAAAAATCAGAACAACTCCAAACTTTCAAAGGTTGCTGATCAGAAAATTTTAGAGAAAAAACATTTTTTACAAGAGAAGAATCCTTCAACATATCAGCATAGATTACAATATCATCTGATTTAATATGATATTGCTCCTTATCAATAAACACAAGATTAGTATAACCTAAATCCTGAAGTAGCAAAGATAAATTATTCATTCCTAACTCTTCAATACCCGAAAGTACAATTTTCATATTTTTTACTTTAATTCTAAAAGAATTTTTGAAATTTTTTCTTTCCCCTGTGAAATAATTCAAAGATGATCAACTATTTTCAAATCTTTATGCCAATCAATGTTTTTAATCAAAATAGTTTTCAACTTTTCCATAAAATCAGGATCTTCCTGATCAATCAGAATTCATTTTTTCTGTTTTACATACCAGAGAGCATTATTTTTTTGATCATGAGTCCAAGGAATAGGAATCATTATCATCTTAATTCAAAATAAATCTTGTTCAGCTAAAGAGGTCGTACCTGCTCTCGTTATAACCAAATCTGATGTTTCATACAACATTCCAATCTCCTTTTGTGTACAAAAATCTTTAACTTCCACATTTTGAAAAGATAAAAACTGAGCTTTCAAATCCTGATTCAACTGTCAAAGTACGACAACAAAATTTAACTGTTTTAATTTTTCTTCATTATTTAAAAGAGTTAATAGGGATTCATAAATAGTTTTTGCTCACTGTGAGCCTCACATTACCAAAACTTGAGTATTTTGAGTTTTTTTTACTAGTTTCTTTTCAGGAATCAAATCCTCTGACAAAATCTGTCCAACAATAATTCAATCCTTCAATACCTCTGGGAAAGCAACAAAATTATGAGAAGAAAATTTAGAAGCAATACGATTTACAAGTCATGCACGAGTGTCTGACTCATGAACAAGAATCTTTTTTCTCAAAATCCAAGCTGCAACTACCACAGGCAAAGCAACATATCCTCCCTTGCAAAAAACTACATCTATCCTAAATCTAAGAAGATAAACCAAAGATTGTAATATTCCTATAGTAAATTTAAAAAGATCCCCAATATTTTTCAAAAAAGGTTCTAATCCTTTTTCTCTCCTCCACTTTCCAGACAAAAGAGGTAAAAAAGTCAGATTTTTCATTTGTTGTTGTAAATCTGAAACTGTTTTTTCCTCTAGACTTCTTTTACTCCCTGCCCAAAAATGATCTCAAACCTGTTCCTTATGATACTTATCCAAATACTGAATCATACTCTTAATAGGAAAAGTATGTCCTCATGTTCCTCCTCCAGCCCGTAAAATATTAACTTTTTTCTTCATTAATTTTAGGAAAAAACTAAAAACCTAACATTATTTTCCAATTTTTTCTAATTTATCACAAACCTGTCTAAAAGTACAGTTTTCACACTTTTGTTTTTGAAAAGTGCGAGAAAATACAGTACTATCTAAGGGTTCATTAGCCAAAGGATCCTCATTAACCAAAAATTTCTTTTGAAAATCAACATCTTTTCTAATCTTTTGTACAATATCATCAATATCCTCTTGCTTAACCTCTCCTCCATAAACAGACAAAGAAGGTAAATAAACCTCATAAGCAGAAATTTTAGTGTTTATCAAATTAGTTTTTCCTTTAGTTGCTTTTAATAATAATTTCAGAGCATATACCTTAAGCTGATCTGTCAATACTGAAGAATCAAAAGGATCCTTACCTGTTTTCCAATCTAAAATCAGATATTCATTTTCTCAAACAACAACTCAAAAATCTGGACTTGCCATAATATTTACATTACTTAAACTAGCTATTCACTCCAAATCAATCCTCATTGCATCAAAATCTGGAAATCTAGGATGCTCAATATACACCAAATACTTCTTCTTTATAAAATCTATTACCTTTTTTCACCATTCCGAGAGAATAAATTGATCAAGATTATTAAGAACTTTCCCAATCACCTCCTCCAATCTATCATCTACATTTTCTCAATAAAAATGCTCACTTAATCATCAAAAATCATCAAATTTAAGTTCAGAAAAATCTTTATTTTTAGAAAATTGAAACTCTTCCCTCATCTCCTGAGCTATATGCAACTTTATAGTATCAACATCAACTGGATTTCAAGACTGAATCGCATTAAGATAATCAGAGATTAGGTAATGAGTTTTCTCTCCCATCCACATTTCTAAAGATTTACAACGTTTCAATATTTGTGCCTCTTTCCAAAAATCTGGATAATCAGACCTAAGAGCTGTAGTATAATAATTCAGATAATATTTCTTTTCACAATATTCCAAAAGCGTAATCCTAGTATTTGACCAGCTTAACTTATGTCTATGTTTTATCATATTAGCAAAGAAAAAAAATAAAATATCATCCTATTTTTAATACAACTAACTGATTGTCTGTAAAAGTCCAGCAACTCCAATCATAGCTCAATTATCCGTAGAATAAACCATTTTTACAGGAGAAAAAAAAGGAAAATTCAGATTTTTTTTCTTGTTTATTTCTTCAATAACTTCTGATAACCTCTGATTTGCCGAGACTCAACCAGCTATTGCAATACTCCCTGCTCAAAATTCCTGAGCTGCCTGAATAAGTTTTTTTGCCATTACCTCAACAACAGCCTCTTGAAATTCATAAGCAATATCACAGATGAGCTGATCTGTTAATTCAATACCCTCCTTTTTCAATTTTTCTAAAAGAAAAGAAACCTGACTCTTCATTCCTGAAAAACTAAATTCATATTTGTCATGAGAAAGAAAAATCCTCTTAAATTTTACTTGTGGATTTGATCTTCCCATTTTTGCCTTTTGTCCAATCCAAGATCCTCCCGGATATGGACCTCAAAGCATTCTTGATACCTTATCAAAACATTCTCCTGCAGCATCATCTAAAGTACATCCAAGCTTACTAATAATAAAGCCTGCAAATTCTTCCTGATGAAAACGAGAAGAATAATCAGACTTTTGTTCTGTCTTTTTCTCTATCAAGTACATATCATTATGTCAACCTGATGCTGTCAAAATCACAAGAGGAAATACTATATCATCAAGTTTTCTCTCAAGTAAAATTGAAAAAATATGTCCATGAATATGATGAACAGGGATTACTTTTTTGTCAAAGTAGGTTCAAAGCTCAAAAGCAACGGTCTTACCTACCACCAAAGATCCTGGAAGTCAAGGTTGAGTTGTCACTGAAATTGTGTCAACTTTGTTAATTTTTTCCCAACCTATAGTTTGCAATATCGCAATAATCTTTTCACTATGTAATCTAGAAGCTAATTCTGGAACTACTCATCAAAATTTCTGATGTTCAGAAATCTGAGAATAAGCTAACAAATCCTCTACACGAAATACTCAGTCTTGATCACAAGAAACTATTGCTAAAGAAGTATCATCACAACTAGTTTCTATTGCCAAAGTTTTCATTTGAAGCTTAATACCAAACTAAATTACCTTGACTATATGATTTTAAGCTCAAAAAAAAAGAGAAAATCAAAAAAAGTCTAACTCAAGAATAAAAGTCAGACTTTTTATTATGTTTTACTTTCCTTTCTTTGTCAAAGTCAACATCAAATATGCAGTAGGAACCGCAACAAATATACTACTAAGTGTAGAAGCAACAACTCCTATACCTACAGTAAAAGCAAAAGTTGCTAATACTCCAGATCAAAATACCATCATTGCAATCAATACAAGTAGTGTTGACAATGAAGTACCCATAGATCTCTTCATAGTTTGCCAAATACTATCATCAAACACAGAAAGAAGTTGATTACCTTTTATATCTTTATGTGCCAACATATTTTCTCTTACTCTATCAAAGATAATAATAGTATCATTGATACCATAACCAATAATTGTCAAAATCGCAATAATAAATACTGTATCAATCTGAACTCTAGCATCTATCATCATCCAAATACCATAAGCTCCAGCTGGGAAACTTACACTAATAAGAGTAGTCAAAACTACTACTACAGCCAAAATTGCTGGAGAAATTTGTTTTCTAATAGTTCCAAAAGAAAAAATCATATAGATAACCATAGCAATAATACCAAATCCTAGAGCTTGACTAGCTGTTTCCTGCATATAATCTCCTACACTAGGACCAATAATAGCTTGATCAATGATCTCTTCTGTAGAATCAATATACTTTGACTCCTGCAAAAAGAGAGGAATAAGCTGAGAAATCTGATTTACTTGTTCATCATTCTCAAATCTTTGATTAAGTTTTACTGATACTTGAGTATTTGACTTTTCAAGTCAAATTTTCATTTTAGGGAATCCTTTATCTACCAAATAATTACTTAAATCTTCCTGAAATTTAGCATCATCAGAGAATTTTCCCTCAAAAGTAATACTTACACCTCCTGTAAATTCTTCTGAAAACTGAGCATTAAGTATAAATACAATCCAAGAAATAACCATACCTGCAACTCAAAGAATAAGCCATAAATACGCATTCTTTACAATACTAAAAGGTTTCTTCATCTTGACAAAAAAAAGAAATAAATTTGAATATAATGTATCTTTTTACCTTTATTTTTCAAGTTAAAAAAAGAGAAAAGTCAGATTTTGTTCTTTTTTTCTCCTTTTTTGGAAGTTAATATATTATTATTTAAGATATTTTAGCTTATTTTGATTGTGTTCTTCCAACGTTACTCCATAATAAATTTTTCCCTGATTATCATGCAAATAAAACAATGCATCTGTTTTTTGATAATTAAACAATGCATCCAAAGTAGTAATACTTGGAGAAGAAATAGGAGTTGGCATAAGACCTATATTCTGTCTCGTATTATATAAATTTGTAGCATCTGAAAGATTTGAGGGGATAGCATCTCTACATTGACTATAAGGAAGTTTTAATCAATAACACAAAGTTACATCTGCATCTAACCTCATCCCTGCAAGTAATCTATTAATAAAGATTCCTGCAATAAGTGGTTTATTTGTTTGATTTTTTTCCTCATTTTCTATAACAGAAGCCAAAATCAATGCACGATAATTAGTTAAATCCAATCATTGAGGAGTAAAGGTAATAAATTGATCACGATATTTTTTCCATACCTTATTATCAAAATTTTCAAGCTGCATTTTTATAACTTTCTCAATAGAATTTCACTGTTGATCTAAGAAATAAGTATCTGGATATAAAAAGCCCTCTAAACTCTTCCCCTCAGGCAATAGTGCTAAAAAACTAAATTCTGATCTCATTTTTTCTATAAATTGCTGATCTTGTACTTTTTGTAAATAAACACCAGCATTAAAGAAATTATTCTTCGTCAAATACTGATCAATATCATAGATAGACCATCATTCCAAAAATGTTAATTTCGTATGACTTAATTCTGGTCATTGAGCTATAAAATTCATCAACTCCAATTTAGAATAACTACCACTTAAATGATAAATTCATTCTTGTAACTTAGGTAAATCACGAGAATGATTTCTCATCCAAAATTTCATCATTATTTTTTGGAAACCTGACAAATGTCAATAAAATTTAGAAAAAGTTTCTCATTTTGAAATTTCAATCCTTGTACCTGGTTGATAAAAAATTTTACTATTATAACTAGCTCCTATAAAATAAAAAACTCCTATCACTAATAAAAAAAGAAATCAAAACAACAATACAAAAAATTTAGACTTTTTCTTTCTTTTTCTAGATTGATACAACATCAACAACAAAAAAACAAACTAAAACCAGACTTAAAACCACTTTTTCTTTTTAAAGATTCGGACAATCAAAACTCCCATAACTATCATAATCACTAGCAAAATCAAGAATGCATAAGGACTATCAGCCAAAGGTAATTGTACATTCATTCAAAACATTCCACTAATCATAGTCATTACTCCAATAATTACGGTCAAAATAGTCAAAATTCAGACATTTGTATTTGTCATCATATTAGTAAGAGTATTGAATATTTCTCAAATAGAATCTATATTTTCATGAATAATAGAAATATATCACAAAATTTTACTTGTTTTATACTCTAGATCCTCAAAATATACATCCAAATCTCCTTCATAAAAATTTGCAGTTGCCTTTTGTAGTTCTACTAATATCTCTTCATGAGGAGTAAATATTGTTTTCAAAAGAACCGTATTTCTCTTTTTAATCAAAACTTTCTTAAGAAAATTTGCATCAACAAAATTTTTATCAAAAGCTTGCTTTTCCATTTCCATTAAATCTAAATTGAATTTATTTAATCCAATTAATACCTTATCATACATCACATCGATAATTTTATAGAGAATATAATAAGGGGAAACCTTATATTCTTCAGCATCATCTCACTCTTCTCTAATTTCTGATATATATTCTTGTCTAATTTTCTCAATATTATTTGTCGGATATTTAGTAATTGTAATAATAAAATCTTTACCCAATATAATATTCATTTCATTTGAAACATATTTTTCTAATTTTTCATTATACTTTGGAAAATGCATTACCAAAAAAATACAATCATCATAAATATCAATTTTATCATGAGCACTAGGTTCTAAAATATCTTGTTCAACCATTTCATGCAAATCTAATCCTTTTACCATATCTTCTAGTTGTCTACGATCAGGTCTAGAAAGATAGATCCACTTCATTTTCCCTATTTTAAGAGTTGTTGTACTCATACTTCACAGATCAAAAAAATAAAAGAATTAAATGAACTATACTTTTTCCATAATGAAATGCAAAAGAAATAACAAAAAAAATCTGAATTTAAATCCAGACTTCCATCAAGATTACCTAGAGCGGGACTTGAACCCGCACGACCGTGAAGTCACCAGATTTTGAGTCTAGCATGTCTACCAGTTCCATCACCTAGGCTTATTTGACTTTCTCAGTATAGTAAAATCCCAAGAAAAATCAAAACATTTTTATACAAAATCAGTTTTTTTCACTTTTCTTACACAAAAAACAAAGAAAAACTAAGTTAAACCTCAATAATTTCCAAATCTTTTTCCTCCTTTTCTTTTTTAATTTTCTGAGTAAAAATTAAACCTGTAGGACCAACAATCAAAGTAATCACTCAAAAAACACTAGCAATATCTCAAAAGAAAACACCATGAGCTCAATCATTAGCTAGTAAGGTTTTTCCTACTATCAAAGATACGATACCAATTACAAATAAGATGGCTCTACTAAATTTAACATGAGTTGGTACTAATCCATAACACCAAACAACATACAAAGACAAAGCTATTAAAATAGCATATACAGGATAATTAAATTCCTGATGGGACATTTGTACAATACTTTGACCGATTAATAAATTATACAACAAAAATCCTACAAATATTCAAAAAAAACAAAGAACAAATAATCTTTTAATATAATCCTTCATCCATTAAATTAATATAATAAACAATCACAAGTTTATAAAATTGAAAAAGCTTTTCAAGAGAAAATCAACAAGCTTTTTCATGATTAAATAAAATTCTTATAATTTAATTATAGAAGAGATACTTTATGGAGGTATATTTAATGAACAAAAATACAAAAAGAGTTTTATCGGCAATAACGGTTGCAAGTTTATCTGTAACATCATTTACAGGTAATATTCAAAATGTAGTTAATGCTAAAGAAGAAAAACAAGAAGAAAATGCACTTTCAACAAATCGAGTAAATGCAGCAGTATTAGAAAATGAAGCTGGTGCAGTAATTCGTGTTAGTGCGTCTTCAAATGTTCAAAATGTTAAAACAACTTATTCAGTAGATACTGCAGGCAGTAAGGTTGTTTCTTTTGGAGATTTGAAAGCTGGAGAGGTGAAAGAAATTCAAGTTAATTTTGAAGAAGATTCAAATAAACTTAAATCTTTACCGAAAACTACTGCTGTGAGTGATAGGGTAGATTTTAATAAAGAAGTAAGAGGACATAAAGTTAAAGGTAGCGTAAGCTTTGAATATGATAATGGGGATACAACACCAACAGCACCAATTACACCGACTAACCCAGTAGTAACACCAACAGTGCCGACTACACCGACTAATCCAGTGGTAACTACTCCATCAAATCCAACAACACCAACTAACCCAGTAGTAACACCAACAGAACCGACTACACCGATTAATCCTAATGCTAAAAAAGTAAATCTGGATGTACATGTACATGTAACACTAAACGGTCAACCTCGTGTATTTACAGTAGGTGTTTACGAAAATGTTGATGCTGGTACAAAAGTAAGTCTTGAGCATGTAAAAGAAGTGCTTAAAGAGTACAACTTTGCGGCGGATAAATTAGAAGGATTCCCTGCGGTATTAGATAAAGATTATACAGTAGATGTAGATGCTATCTATACTAAAGAGCCTAAGAAAGATGAGCCAAAAGAGCCAACTAAACCAGTTGCTCAGCAGTAACACCAGCGGATACAGGTCTTGAAGCTGGTATGCCAGCCAATGTTAAGTGGTCTTGTGCGCAACTTAAAGAGTGGGGATTCACATTTGGTAAAATTACAGGTGACTATAATGTAGACGGTGACCCTTGGGGTATTTGATACTGATGATGCGTTAGACCCAGCTTATAGAAGTGGTGTTCGTACTATTGATAATAAAATTATAGACGGCAGTATGTCATTTGACTATGCTGAGAAAAACACTTCACACGGATATTCTTGGAACTCAGTAACAAAACCAGATGGTACTAAATTGGTTAAACAACCAGATGGCACTTTCAAAGATG
>ERZ773233.223-NODE-223-length-42314-cov-16.686954_pt1 | contig 42314 bp, 22 predicted proteins | sample MGYA00580991_ERZ773233 | MGnify/ENA primary metagenome ERZ773233 (study PRJEB29015, sample SAMEA2738178) | human oral metagenome | biome: human oral; feature: human-associated habitat; material: saliva | place: China | collected 2161 ...
GTAAGGCACGGCTCTGCAAAAGCTTGATCGTCGGTTCAAATCCGTCTACCGCCTTGATGATAAAACTTTATATTGGTTTATTCCTTTATATCGTAAAGCCCTAGAAATAGGGCTTTTTTGTTTTTTGAAGTAGCAATTGAAGGCTACTATAAAAACTCTGGTTAAGACGATTCATCTTAACCAGAGTTTTATCTTATAATTCAGCAATTTGGTTGAGGTTAACTTCAGCAACTGTATCATTTCCGAACATGGAAATAATCATTTTCACCTTGTTATTGTCAATTTCAGTGATCTTACCAGTGTAGTCAGTAAAGGCTCCATCGATAATCCGAACGGTATCTCCTACCTTGACATCAATGTTGAAGTCTTGTACAGTTTGTCCCATAGAAATCAAGATATTGCGAATCTCATCTTCCAAGAGAGGAGTCGGTTTTGAACGGTTCCCGTGAGAGCCAACAAAGCCCGTTACGTTTGGCGTATTCCGAACGACAAACCAAGCTTCATCTGTCATGACCATCTCAACCAAGACATAACCAGGGAAGCGGTTTTCTTCGATTTCTTTTGTTTTTCCGTTCTTTTCAACTTGTACAGTTTGAGTAGGGATTTCTACCCGCAAGATATTTTCCAACATGTTGTAGGTCTGTGCCCGTTGAAGAAGATTTTCCTTCACTTTATTTTCATAGCCTGAGTAAGTCTGCAAGACAAACCAGCCTTTATCAAAACTATCCATTTGAGTTTCCTTTCTGATCTGATAGAAGTCATCGCTTCATCACGATACTAAAAAAAGCCTAGCGGCTCTCGTTTTCCTAGGTCCATTATAACATAAAACTAGAGAAAGCAAAGTAATTTCTTTGTTTTTTTCTGTTCCAGTAAGAAAAAAAGCATCCTCTTGGGACGCGATTTTTCTTGCTCCTTAGAACAAATCAATAATTTGTAAAATACCTTTCGCTACTACGCGGTCGAAGAAATAAATCAAGACTACGAAGAAAGCAGTATACTCAATCACGGAGATAAAGTTTTTCCATCTTTCTTTGCGAGTAGGCCAAGTCGTGTTCTTAAGTAAGACAAAAATATCTCTGATAAATTTCACAACAATCTCCTATCTGGTTTCTTTATGAATTGTATATTTACTACAATGTTTACAAAACTTGTTAACTTCTAGACGTTTTGGTTTTGGCGTCGCACTCAACTTGATTGAGTAGTTGCGTGACCCACAAACCGTACACGCTAGACTTGCTTTTTTTAATGCCATAACGCCTCCATTCACACCATTATAGCAAGTTTTCACTTTTTTGACAAGAACTTCTGCTTTATAGAGACGCATTTTATTTGGCTTTTCCACATGATTTGATACAATATAGTAGATAAAGGAGAAATTATGAAAAGCGATCATCTGAAAGAAAGTAAAAATATTGAAGACCGGCGCGGACAGAGCGGAAGCGCTTACTCATCTGGACGCTCGAGTGGCAATATAGGAGGGGGTATCCTCCAAATCCTCCTCTCTCCAGGAAGTTTCAAGAGCAAGATCATTATGATTTTACTGTTGGTTCTTTTGAGTGGGGGAGCTGGCCTGAGTGGCATCTTTAATCCGGAGCAAGCCACTCAGAACTACAACTCCAGCCAAGTCACGCGCCAAGAGCAAACCCAAGTTAGCGACCAAGACACCAAGTTCGTCAGCCAAGTCTTGGGGACGACAGAAGACTTTTGGAGCCAAGCTTTCCAAAAAGAAGGTCGAACCTATCATAAACCGACCTTGGTCTTCTACACCGGTCAAACGCGAACAGGCTGTGGAGTGGGGCAAGCAGTAGCAGGTCCTTTCTACTGCCCTAGCGATCAAAAAATTTATCTGGATATTAGCTTCTACAAAGAGCTCACCACTAAATACAAGGCCAGCGGTGACTTTGCCATGGCCTATGTTATCGCACATGAGGTCGGCCACCATATCCAAAACGAATTAGGAACCCTTCAAAGTTACCAACGGGCCACCCAGGGGAAATCTGAAACACAGAAAAACGCCCTGAATGTTCGCTTGGAGCTTCAAGCAGACTACTATGCTGGTGTTTGGGCCCGCTATATCGAGGAGCAAGGTCTCATGGACACAGGTGACATCGAAGAAGCTCTCAATGCTGCCCATGCAGTAGGGGACGATACTCTCCAAGAGCAGGCCTATGGTTACTCTGTCCCAGATAGTTTCACCCATGGAAGCTCCGAGCAACGCATGCGCTGGTTCAAGCGAGGATACCAGTACGGAGACTTTGAGCACGGTGATACCTTTAGTGTTTCTGATGCAAACCTCTAACACTCTAGTCAAAAAGCCTTCAGATATACTCTGAAGGCTTTTTGGTAGCTTTCATATTGAAGGACTTTCCTTTTAATAGCCAAACCAACCTTTAAAGGTATCCCAAGCATTCTTGGCCTTACCAGGAAGGTCTGCTTCATCGATGGCCTTCTTGGCTTGGTCTACCATATTGGAAGCTTGCTCTTTTACCTGATCAAAGAAGCCTTTGTCATCTGTCTGAGCGTCAGTTTCTGTTTCTTGGCCGACTGGCGCAATCCCATTTTCCGCGTAGGAGTTCTTCTCGTCGTCAAAGCTGGTTCCTTCCGTATAAGGCAGGACGCTGTTGGCGACATTGCGGAAGATGATCGAGGCCGTTTCCGCACTGGTCCCCGTCAGGTAATGGGTCTCATCTGTTTTAGGGAAACCTAGCCACTGGCTGAGGACTACATCTGGAGTATAACCGATTACCCACTGGTCCCCAGATAAATCTGGGTTGAAGTCGGTCTCTGTTGTCCCTGTCTTCCCAGCCATGGTATAGCCATAAGGAGCTGCGTTGACCCCTGTCCCGTTGGAGAACGTTCCTAGCATCATATTGGTCATTTTTCGATTAACAGAGGTGCTGAGGACCCGGGTAGATTTCTGACTATGACTCTTGACGACCTGGCCACTCGCATTTTCAATTTTGGTAATGAGGTGGGCATCGTTCATGACTCCATCATTAGCAAAAGCCCCATAAGCTTGGGCCATCTCCAGAGGATTGGTCGCAACACCAGATCCGAGAGCCACACCAAGAGAACGATGAACCTTGTCCATATTAAGTCCAAACTTCTTCCCATAATCAAAGACTGTGTCAAGACCTAATTCATTAGCTGTGGCAACTGCTGGTAGGTTAAGGGATTCCGCTAAGGCCTGATACATCGGAACCGTTGGACTAGTTTGAATTCCCCCATAGTTGTTTACGGTGTAATTTCCATAGGTGGTTGTAGTGTTATCCAATTCCATGTTGGTCGACCAACCCTTGGCAACTGCTGGACTGTAGACCACAAGCGGTTTAATGGTTGAACCAGGACTTCTTGCAGACTGGGTCGCGTAGTTGTAGCTTCTAAAGCCGACTCCTTGGTCGCTTCCGACACGACCGACAATAGCACGAACTCCTCCTGTCTTTGGATCCAGGGCCACACTACCGGATTCTGCCCGGGTGCCATCCTCTGCAAGGGGGAAGAGATCCACATTGTCATAGATGACCTGCATGCTGGCCTGGTAATTCTGATCCATTTCTGTATAGATCCGATAGCCATTTTTAATAATGTCTTCTTCCGTCAGGCCATACCGATTGACGGCTTCATTAATCACCGCATCGAAATAAGAAGGATAGCGATAATCTTCTGACTTGCCTTCATAGGCATCGATGAGCTGACCGTGAATATCTACCGTAGCAGATTGGTCTGCTGTGGCCTGATCGATATAGCCAGCAGCCACCATATTCTGCAAAACAGTGTTCCGACGGTTGGTCGCATTTTCGACAGAATAAAGGGGATTATAAATCTCTGGTCCTTTCAGCATCCCTGCAAGAACCGCTGATTGGTCGAGAGTCAATTGACTAGCCGACACTCCGAAATATTTCTTAGAAGCATCTTCAATCCCCCAAACCCCATTGCCGAAGTAGGCATTGTTGAGATACATGGTCAGAATTTCTTTCTTGCTGTACTTTTTATTGATCTCGAGAGCCAGGAAAAACTCTTTAGCCTTACGCTCAATGGTCTGGTCTTGAGAGAGGTAAGCATTCTTAGCTAGCTGCTGAGTAATGGTTGATCCTCCTCCAGAGCGCCCCGCTGTCAGGATAGCTAGAAAGAAACGGCCGTAGTTGATCCCACTGTTCTTGTAGAAGGTCCGGTCTTCTGTCGCAATCACTGCATTTTGCAGATTTTCACTAATGGCATCTAGCTCAACATAAGTTCCCTTTTGACCTGTCAGACTCCCGGCCTGGTTCCCATCCTTATCGTAAATAATGGTGGTCGCCTTGAGGGCATTTTGCAAATCTGCCACATTGGTCGTCTTGGCAAGATAAAAGAGATAGCCTCCTGTCACCAAACTGAAAATCAAGCCAATGAGCAAGAAGATCTTGGTCAAGTGGTACTTACGCCAAAAGCGTCTAAAAGGAGGCTGAGACAGAGGTTTCTTGTGTTTCTTGTCTGAACGGCTATAGGTCGGAGCTAACTCCTCACCATCCGTCGACAACTCCACCTCCTCTGCAATCTTGGTTGGTTTTTTGTCTCGTTGGAAATGACGAATCATTCCCTCCATCAATTCTTTTAATTTGTTCATAATCTTTATTTTATCACCTTCCCCACGACTAGACAAGAAAGACCTCCGGAGGTAGCTTCTCTTTTAGATTTCTTTAAGCTTCTGCCAAGTTCCAATTCTTAGCTAATCTGAGGATGTTTCTCTTCTGCCGAGCAAGATTGGTCTCGTCTTTTCTTTCCCCTAGCTTTCTGATACAATAGCACTATGCAATACACGATTACCATCCCAAAAGCCTTTCCAACTATGACGGTCAAGGAAGCTCTAGAAGACTATTTCCTCATCCCACGAAAAATTCGCCATTTTTTGCGGACCAAAAAAAACGTCCAAGTCAATGGTCAAGCAGTCCACTGGCAGTGCACTCTTCAGGCAGGAGATGACCTCACCCTGACCTTTGACCCTGAAGACTATGAAGAAAAGTCTCTCCTAGCTGGTGACCCTAGTCTGGTTGAGGTCCTCTACGAGGATGAGCATCTGATCATCGTCAATAAGCTAGAAGGGATGAAAACCCATGCCAATCAACCAGACGAAGTCGCCCTTCTGAATCACGTCTCTAGTTACGTGGGGGGGCCCTGTTATGTCGTTCATCGTTTGGACAAGGAGACCAGTGGAGCCCTTCTTTTTGCCAAGAATCCCTTTGTCCTCCCCATCCTCAACCGTTTGCTAGAGGATCGGAAAATCAAGCGAGAATACTGGGCCCTCATCCAAGGGAAGCTCCCCCAGAAACAGGTGGTTTATAAAGATAAGCTAGGTCGTGATCGTCATGATCGTCGCAAGCGCATCGTCGATCCTAAAAAAGGACTCTATGCGGAAACCCACGTGACGATTTTAAAGGTCTTCAAACGAACGAGTTTGGTCAAGTGCCAACTCCAGACTGGCCGGACGCATCAAATCCGTGTCCATCTCTCTCATCATGGGCATCCCATCATGGGAGATCCTCTCTACAACCCAGAAAGAGGATCCCGTCTCATGCTCCATGCCTACCGCCTCACCTTGGTTCATCCCTTTACTCTAGAGCCCATCCAGGTCGAAGCCTTATCCCAAGGATTTGAAAAAATTCTGGCCCAAGAAAAAAATGGAAATGACCGATAAAAACACCGAATCCATACGATTCGGTGTTTTTTCTTACAGTGTGATTTATTCCTGAGTCTCTCCTTCTACAGGACTTGCTGGAGCATTCTCTTTCTCCCCAGTTACCGTCGGAAGTTCTTCCGAACTGGTTTCTTCTTTTGGATTGCTTGCTTCCGTAACGGATGCAGTAACCGAATCAGAAGCTAGCGTCTCGCTAGCAAGAGGTGCTGAGGAGCCCTCCACTGTGGCACTTACTGATGGAGAGGCTAACTCTGCTTGAAAGGCTAGTATGGCCTGAAGCAAGGCTGTCTTGTCACTCTTAGGATTAGCTAGTTGATCAAATAGAGCTTCCAAGCGCTCAAAACTTGCATCACTCGCTCCTTTTTCAAGCAATTGCTTGTGCAGGGCCATCAACTGGTTGTAGAGCTGTTGGTAAAGAGCAAGATCATCAATCTGAGGGGTGTCTGTTTTCTTTTGCTTTTGCTTCTCAATGGCTTCCCCCACTTGCCGAAGTAGGGTTTGACCGCTGGATAGAGCCTTGCCTGTTTCCTCTTCTTGGCGTAGCTGAGCCAAATGCTCTTCAAATCCTGTTCGCTGACCTTCTTCCACCTGAGGTAAGAGGCTCTCGATTTGGTTCAAGAGGGCTGTTAGCATGTTGGCCTCTTGATGAGCTTCTGTCGCCTTATCCAGCTCCCCATAGACCCCTTTAAGAAACTCGTAAACAGCTAAGTTATAAGAAGGGGCTTCACCTCCTTTTTGATCCAAAACGGTCCTTTCAATCGGGTAGATTGGAGCATGCTCTTGAGAAAAGATCTGATCAATGGCTTGCTTGGTTTGGTAAAGTTCCATAAAGTGGGCTTTTGAATCCCAGGCTTCTTCAAAGGCTTGAGCACGATAAAGTTTCAAAGCCAGATCTGCAGCTCGAGTGCGTAATTCTGGTGTCAAGCGCGCATCACTCAAGCTTTGGTAGAAATACTTGAGGTAGTCCACTGAAGTCACCCCAGTTCGATCTTGCATCTCCTGAATAGCCTGTAGCAATTGCCCTTGCCCCTCTAGCAACTGACCATTCTTAGTTGCATAAGCTTCTTGTAGTTGAGCCACCAATTCTTCCTTCTTAAGCTGGAAGGCCTCTGTATCCAACAAACGAACCTGCTCTAGCAACTCTTGGTAACGACGATCCAAGACCGTTTCTTCTATTGGCTTAACCGCTTGGGTAGCATGGATATACTGTTGATCAACTTGGTCGAGACTAGCCAGATAACCTGCTGTCGAGTTGCTTGGGAAGCTCTTGACATTCTCCAAGAAGTGCCCCAAAATCAACTCAATCCGTCTTTGTTGCAGAGGATCAGAAGCATAAAGAGTGCGACTTTCAGCTAAGAGTTGGTTGACCTTGGCCTCTACAACCTTCTGGTCCAAGTCTCCTTTTTGATAAGGAGATTGGATGGTAGGTAGGCGGTGGGCTAAGTAAGCAGCTAGGCCAGCCGAGCGAACCTTGATGTAGTGGTTGTGGTCTCCGTGTGGGATGACGAACTGACCATTCTCAATCTGTAAGCTATAAGGAGAAATTCCTGAACGAAGGGCAGTCGTATAGAGCTCGTTAATGAAATCTAGTTCCGGATTGCCCGTTTCAATCGGAATCCGGACATGTTCCTTCCGAACGGCATAAGGATGGATATGGGTCGGATCGTATTCTTGGTCTGGATTGTTAAAGACAAAGAAGCCGTTCGAAATCTTGATTGCTTCTCGAGGAACTCCGTAGGTTTGGCTAATGTACTGAATCTTTTCTTCATCAGAAGCATCACGAGAGTAAGTGGTCACATCGTCTGTCAGTGGTTTTCCTTTGTCTTCTTGTTGCTTACCAGCCAGAACAGCCTCTGCTGCAGCAATTTCTTGAGAAGAGAGATTCTTCTTGTAGAAATAATGGGCATGGTCCCCGTGAGCGACCATATAGCCCTCATCATCCTTGCTGATGACTTGATCCGCATGAAAGCCATGATCGTGCTCCTCTTCCTGCTTATGGTGATGCTCACCCTCATGATCGTGATCGTGCGCATGGCCCTCTGGCTCTGGAATCGAAGGAAGATTTGGTGTCTCTTCAGTTGCAGCACTGCCTCCTTGGGCACGGAGGAATTGATAGTGTCGCGCTAGCTCGCGCTCTAGAGGCGAAAGTTCCTGATAAGGGATAAAGTGGAAATGATCTCCGTGAGGATAGACTACCCCTTGGTCTGTCCATTTGCTAATCTTACTTGGGTCAAAGACTGAACCATCCGACTCCACATGACGAGAAGTCAGAGGTGTCTTTTGCAACTCTGCAAGAAGGCTGGCAAGGCTTGAGGTCTGATGCCCCTCTGTTGACCCGGTAGTCGGACCTGTAGGAATTGGAGTCAGAGGACTAGGGGAGAATAGATTTGGAGTTTCCTTTTCAAGGGATGGAGTGGCCTGTCCCTGTGAAGCTTGGCCACCTCTCTTATCTTCTGTTGAGCCTGTTGCTAGGACTTTTTCTTCATTTTTCCTAGACTGACCATGCAAGACGGACAGAGCAGCCGCCAACTCTCCAGCTGATAGGGCACTCTTTGGAATGTAATGATAATGGCCTCCGTGTGGAACAATAAAGCCATCACCTGTATCTGAAATCACATCCCCAGGACTAAAGACATAGCCATCATCCGTCTGGTAGCCACCTTTGCTAGGACGAGTTCCTGAGGTGAGACTTTCAAGAGTCTTGCCTTCCTTCAAGGCTTGACTTGGTTGGCTAAAATCTCGCAGTTTAGTAAGTTTACGAGAGGAGCCAGTCGCTCCCAAACCTTCCTCTCCTTGCTCCTTGACGATCCCTCCTTTTTTCTGCTCGGCAATTTCTTCAATCGAGCGCACATTAACTGTATGGCGGGCATCTGTCAGATAAAGGTAGTATTTCCCAGCTCGTTTAATCACATAGCCATCCTTGACACGGGTGACGATATCTGCTTCTTGAAGCTGATAAGCTGGGTCTCGTAAAATGAGCTCCTCACTAAAAATAGCATCATAAGGGACCTTCCCATTGTAATAGTGGAAGTGATCCCCGTGGGAGGTCACAAAACCATCATCCGTAATTTTGACAACGATCTGTTCTGCCTGCGTATTTTCCTTGGAATTAACCGAATCAATAGTTTCTTCTTTCTTACTGGCCCTTGAGGCTTTCTTAGTTTTATCTCCCTGTAAGTATTGAACCTGATTCTTCTTTTCTTCTTTAACAGGTGCTGGTTGACGAAGGGCATAGGCACAGAACCCAAGTCCTAATGCTGAGACAATCGCAATGGTTCCTTTTTTCTTCATTCTTGCTTCTTACTCCTTTAATTCCTTGGCTAAGACAGCCAAATTTTCTTCTAAATTTTCTAGTAAATCTTTGTTATTCTGGGGATCTGCTTCTAGAGGATCCAAAACCTTGACACGCGCTCCCGTTGCCCGAGCGATACTATCCGCCACCTTGGAGGAAGTGTGCTTCTCGACGAAAATGGTTTTCACCTGATAGTCCTTCACGAACTGCTGGATTTCAGCTAGTTGGCGAGCCGTCGGCTCTTGCTCAGGAGAAATTCCTGCAATCCCCAACTGCTTCAAGCCAAAGCGCTTGGCTAGATAAGAGAAGGCAGTGTGTTGAGTCACAAAGGTCTTTTGCTTGACTTTCTCAAAGAGAGGCTGGTAGTTGCTAACCAAATCTTGGCAGCGTTTTTCTAGTTTCTTGGCATTGGCCTCATAGAGGCTCCGATGATTTGGGTCTATCTCTCCTAGCTTTTGGGCTAGTAGGCGACCCTCTTCTGCTATTTTAAGGGGATCCACCCAGCTATGAGGATCATACAAACTCTGAGCCCCTTCTCCTTCTTCCTCACTGAGGTTTTCTAGACCAGTCACCTTATCCAAGGTCATCCCTTGACTCGCTTCGATGACCTGAAGCTTGGATCCTTGCAGATTCGGATCTAGCCGCCCCGCCCAGGATTCCAAGGTTTGGGAATGGTAGACGAAGACATCCGCATCATATATCTGGGCTACCTCCTTGGCAGAAGGTTCGTAGTCATGGATGCCCGCTCCTGACTGGACCATCCACACTTGGTTCTGATCACCAGAAATTTCTTTGACCAGAGCATAGATAGGATAAAAACTGGTCACAATCTTGAGCCCCTGTTTCGAACTAGTAGGAGTCGGATTCCCCTTGGAGCCACAAGCTGTTAGAAGGAAAAGAAGACTCAGGAAGAGCCCTAGACCTTCCATTTTTTTCCAAAATTTCATAAAATCCTTCTTTCTGTTTTCTTAACCGGTTATTTAATCGGTTGTTTAACCAGTTAATAATACTCTTTTTCTATTTTTTTGTCAAGTTCATATTGTAATTTTTTCTCTATCACTAACCAAGTCTATCATCCACAGGGCAGTTCGTGCCCCTCCTTTTCCGTCTTGCCATAGCATTACTACTGCCCATCCAAGATTTATGCATAAAAAAAGGAGCTATCCATTGGATAAGCTCCTCTTTTAGTCCCTTCCTTATTCAGTTTGAATAAGACATGATTTGGATCAATCGATTATTTATAATTGTAAGCCCAGTAATAGTTACCGTCTCCATTTACGACTGCTGCTACAGCACCTTCTGTCGCATTTGGATCTAGCAGCAATTCACGTAAACCACTGTTGTACCATTTATTTGCAACTGTTGTTGCATCTTCTTCACGACGAGCTACGAAGCCTGTGCTATCATATTGGCGTGAAATTTGGTTAGCTTTTGGCAAGCTAAGTGAATTGTAGACATCATCAGACCAAGTCAATTCTTTCATGCCTTGTGCTTTTCTCAATTGATTGATTTTCGCAAAGGCTTCTTTGGCTTTTTCTAAGTAGACATAGTTTGTGTCGTCTGTCGCTTGAACGCGGTAAACGAATTTCACATAACCAAATTCAACGTCTTTGTAGTTTTTATCATCTACGCCACTCTTCAAGTTAGCGATCAAGACATAGTCTTTCGCCCATGGGTTTTCCTTTGATTGCTCAAATAGTTCTGGGTCTTCGATTTCCCATTCTACTTTAGCATCCCATCCAGCATTGTCAATGAAAGTAGGATGCATCTTTTCGATGACATAGTTCTTGAATTCTTCTACGTTCTTGAATGGAAGAGCTTTACCAGCTTGAGCTGTTTCTACCACGTTTGTAGAGTAAAGTTTCACGCTAGAATTACGATCGCTGTATGCATACTCGTCATCTTTTGCATCTTCGTGGAATTTTGGATCGATGACAGGATCGTTAGGATCTGTCATTCCTTGAAGCTTCCATTTACCATCAATCCATTTCCAATAAGCAGAATAACCAGTTGCTTCTGTATCAGATGGAATGTAGTAATAGTGGGTAGAACCGTCAAAGTAGTAGTTCTTATCTCGGCGTAATGCTTCAGAACCTGGCTTACCTGGAGGGTAGACCAACTTAGGTGCACGTCCATTTGGAGCCCATGGGAGATGTTCCAAACCTTCTGCTGGTGTTTCCACATATGGAGGGATTTGGTTTTCACTTGGCTCATCTGTTGTTACCAAACCTTCGTTTCCTGGTACCTCAGGTTGAACAGGTTCCTCTGGTGTTGGTTCACTTGGATTTTCTGGACTTGGTTCAAAAGGATTAAACTCTCCATCTGCTCCTACAAATGGTGGGTTCTCTGGGAAGACCAAACTATCAATGTTATCAAGATCAGAAGGCTGTGATGGTGTTACCGGTTGATCTGGTTTATCAGTTGGATTTGGTTCTTCTGGTGTTGGCGTTGGCTCCGGAGTTGGAGTTGGATCTGGAGTCGGTGCTTCTGGAGTTGAATCCTTGACAAAGACCCATTTGCCATCTTTGTAATAGTAGTAGTCACCGTTATCTAAAACGTAGTAATGGTAACCATTTTCATAACGGTAATGAGGATCATTCTCTAAGTTATTACTATTATTGTTGCGGTTTGTTAGAGGTTTCCACTGACCATCGCGGTAGATACGGTAAGTTCCATCGTTCATACGGTAGTAGTGGTTCCCGTTCCAATAAACATAGTTTTCATCATTGGCTAAATTGTTGTAGCCGTTGTAGTTATTCCAGTTGTTATAACCATAGTTATAACCATAGTTATAACCGTAGTCATAACCATAGTTATTGTTCCAGTTGTTATAGCCATAGTTATTCCAACCATAATTGTAACCATAGTTCAAACCAAGGTTATTCAAGACACGGCCAAGGTTATAGCTAGTGCCCCAGTTAGAGTAGCTTGGACTATAAACCGTGTAACTATAACGGTTGGTATTCCATCCAATTGTATCAGCTTGCGCATTGGATACAACAAAAGCAGGTACAGCTGCAACAGAAGCCAAAACAGCTCGCGTTACATATCTATATTTTTTTTCCATTAAAACAACTCCCTTAGGATAGTATTATATGAAAAGCGACAATATTCCTTATGCATAAGTGTATTTTGTGTCACCACTGGGTTCAACATGTATATAGGGGTCTTATTTTTTGCATTCACTAATTAGTAAGGCCTTTTTAAAAAATGAATGCTTCGTTCTGATATCTACAATTACCCTGTCGAAAATTCAGTAACAACGCAGTTTTTTAATATTTTTTCACCCTTCATTTGCATTATAGCACACAAAATTTTTAAATGCAAATAGTTTGAAACCAAACATATTTTACTCATCAAATTATACTCATTCTTTTTACTGCCTGGTTATTCTTTGCCTCTTTACACTTGCAATAGTATGTATATAAAGGATAAAACAATAGGATAGTATTATACTCATTTTTTAGAAGTTTCCTATCGTTTCTTTACTTCTATTTTTAAAGGAATCATGACCCCTCTAGGGGAAGAAGCTGACATCGTACACCTCCAGAAAGCTTTCCCTCGTAACGAGCTAACAGAGAGGGAAGGTCAAGCACCTGCAACCTCTAGCCCTCTTTCAAAAAAAAGAGAGAAGGTCTAGGACCTTCTCTTACGACTAGTTTTGGGTTTTCCTCTCTATAGTAGAGTCTTCCACTTCTTAGTCTTCTTTCTTCTTGTGGCTAAGGAATCCGAACATGCTCAAGACAGTTGCACCAAGGAGGGCTAAGAACCCTGTACCTTGTTCACCTGTATTTGGTAGAGCTTGCTTGTTTTCAACCACTGGACTAGTGGCTGGACGATCCAATGCTACTACCTTGCCAGCTGGTTTAGCAGGTTCTTCCTGTTTACCTGGGTTAACCGGATTCACCGGGTTAACTGGTTTGACTGGGTTAACTGGATTCACCGGGTTAACTGGTTTGATTGGGTTAACCGGATTCACTGGGTTAACTGGATTCACCGGGTTAACTGGATTCACTGGCTTGACTGGGTTTTCTGCTACACCGTAGTAGATAAACTCATCAACTGGCGCAACAAGCACCTTACGTTCTAGTTCTTTACGTCCAGTTTCAACACCATCTGTATAGGTGATCTCTTCAACGATTAGGGCTTGTCCCTTCTTACCAACTGTCACGCGACGTTCTTCACCCTTAGCAAGTGCTGGGTTTTCTTTACGGATGACCTTGTATGGTAATTCAAGAGTTTGTTCCACTTTCTTGGTTGTAACAACCGGTACATGTGGTTTCTTAGTCCCTACTTCAATCACTTCTTCAACTGGTTGTTTGGTGACACTTTCGCTCTTCTTCTCACGTTTTGTTTCAACTCCATCTGTGTAGGTAACGGTATAGACAATGGTTTTTTCACCTTTTTCACCTGGAGTTTTCACTTTGCGTGTGCCTTCTGGGAGATCTGCATTCTTTTCTTCACGGCTGGTGAATGGAATTTCTTCCGTCTCTGTCACTTCAGAAGTTGTTACAACTGGAGCTTTCTTAGTCCCCACTTCAACCACTTCTTCAACTGGTTGTTTGGTGACACTTTCGCTCTTCTTCTCGCGTTTTGTTTCAACTCCGTCTGTGTAGGTCACGGTATAGACAATGGTCTTTTCACCTTTTTCACCTGGAGTTTTCACATTGCGTGTACCTTCTGGAAGAGCAGGGTTCTCTTCTTCACGAGTCGTGAATGGAATTTCTTCCTTCTCTGTCACTTCCTTAGTCGTCACAACTGGAGCTTTCTTAGTACCCACTTCAACCACTTCTTCAACTGGTTGTTTAGTGACACTCTCACTCTTCACGACACGGCTTGTTTCAACTCCGTCTGTGTAGGTAACGGTATAGACAATGGTCTTTTCACCTTTTTGACCAGGAGTTTTCACATTGCGTGTACCTTCTGGAAGAGTAGGGTTCTCTTCTTCACGTTTTGTGAATGGAATTTCTTCCTTTTCTGTCACTTCCTTAGTTGTGATCACCGCAGCCTTCTTGGTGCCGACTTCGATGACCTTATCAACCGGTTGTTTAGTGACCGTTTCGCTCTTCTTCTCGCGTTTTGTTTCGACACCATCGGTCAACGTAATCGTATAGACAACAGTCTTTTCACCATTTTCCCCTGGAGTCTTCACGTTACGTGTACCTTCTGGAAGGTCAGGATTGGTTACAGTCTGTTCTCCATAAGGGATTGGTTCTGTAACTGTGATTTCCTGAGTGGTCACAACAGCAGTCTTCTTGGTTCCGACTTCAACCACTTCTTCAACTGGTTGCTTAGTAACGGTTTCGCTCTTCTTCTCGCGTTTCGTTTCTTTACCGTCGACATAAGTAACGGTATAGACAATGGTCTTTTCTCCTTTTTGACCAGGAGTCTTCACGTTGCGCGTGCCTTCTGGAAGATCTGCATTCTTTTCCTCTCGGCTGGTGAATGGAATCTCTTCCGTCTCTGTCACTTCTTTCGTCGTTTCAGTTGGAGTTGGCGGAGTTGGTGTTTTACCTAAGGCAGCATTTGCTCGAGCAACCAAGGCGTTGTAACGAGCTTCTAATTTAGTAGCGGAAGCTTGACCTTCTGGACTTTTGACACCGTTTTTAACAACGGCAAGTTCAGTAGCTAGCTCATTGATGCTATCCTCTAGCAAACCCTTCATATCCTCATCAGAAGGATTGTCCTCAAAGGCTTGAATGTCTCCTTCAAATTCATTCAATTTATTAGTGAAATTAACAACCAATTTCCGTTCTTCTGCATCTGGAATTTCTTCGTCTTCTCCTGGTGTTTCAGCCAAAACGGTTGGGATAAAGTTTGGGACTGTATAATGCGCTGCTACTCCCAAAGCATTTAAGGCAAGAACTGAAATCCCTAATTTAATTAACTTTTTTCTACTCATGATAATTTCCTTTAAAATTATACTAACAATACCGCAAGAAGAGGAGTAAAATATTTTACCCTCTTCTAGCAATATGTGTTATTGCTCCTTCTTGCGTTTCCAGATAAGAAGGCTAGTCATTCCCAACATGAGGCCACCCACAAGATTCATTACTGGAGAATCAACTGCTGCTGTCTTCGGTAAGATTTGTTGTGGTTGTTCTGGGACCTTCGGTGTTGGTTTCTTAGGTTTTGGTTTATCTGGGATTGGAGCTGGTGGCAAGTCACCATTCGGTGCCGGTGGAATCACTGGCGTTGGAGGTGTGTATGGACCAGGTGGTGGTGTATTTGGTGCTGGTGGGAATACCTTCACTTCGTAAGTTTCTTTTGGTTTATGGTTGAAGCTTACTTTTGCAACGTTTGGCACACCATTGTCGACGTACTTGCTAACATCGACGCCATCTTTGAAGCTTGTGTACAAGACAAGACGGAGGGTGCTTCCTTTGAGGGCATCTAGAATAGTTTCATCTGTGATTTCAACAGTTACTAGATTTGTTGCTTCATCATAGGTGACAGTTGCAAAGGCACTTAAGTCAGAACCAGTAATTTCACCACGTTCATTAGAAACTTTGCTTAGATTTTCAACTGCCTTATCAAGTTTCGCTTTCGCTTCTTCTAGGCTCTTGATTTCTTGTTCAAGTTTCTCTTGAGCTTGTTTTTGATCAGCTGATGTTGGAAGTCCACCTGACTTATCAGCGTTTTCTTTCAGAGCTGTCAATTCATCTTGAGCTGCTTTCAAGCTTGCTTCAAGTGTTGTCACAGCTGCTGCTTTTTCTGCTGATTCTGCATCTTCTGCTGCTGCAGTCTTGGCAGCTTCTACTTGCGCTGTCAAGTCAGCGACTTTAGCTTCTGCTGCAGCTACTTGTTCTGCAATTGAACCAGTAGTTGGTTTACCAGCAAGGTCTTTCAACTCTTGTTTTGCCTGATCAAGCTTGGCTTGAAGCGCTGCTTGGATAGAAGCAAATTGAGCATTTTCAACCTTGAGGGCAATTTTCTTCACTTTCAGAGCCTTATCGATCTCATCTGAGAAGGTCAAGTTGGTCAATTTCGTCTTGACGTCGCGACCGTATTGGTCTTTGACTGGATTGCCGTTCTCATCTTTTGGATCGGTTGGAACTGGAGTAGTGATGTCGAAGCGGAAGAGTTCGCCAGCTGTCTTCAAGCGGTAAACAGAGCCTGGTGCTGAACCATCCTCTGGACCAACAGTTTTTTGTGGTCTGTTTGGATCTGGATCGCGTGGTTTTTCAGGATCACGTGGTTTCACCGTCACCGGCTTAGATTCCTTGTTTCCTGATTGACCATTGCGGTCCTTGAAGGATACAGTCGCCTTGTTTGGAACAAGTTGTTCTGCATAAGGTGTCAAATCGCTACCTGATTTGAGTTTAGATGGAATGTACAATTGAATTTCTTTGAAGCCTTTGAGGCGAGCAAAGTCTTTCACTGTCACGGTAACAGTGTTACCTTCCACTTTCGTTTCAAGAGCTTCTTTGGCATCGTAACCATCGACGTAAGCCACTGGTGTACCCGCGATTTCCAATACTGGTTCAAGGGTATCTGTTACAGTGAATTCTTTATACTTGTCGATATCTGCAGGCAATTTCGTGTTGACATTGTACATGTAGCCAGCATCGTAGTCTACATCCAAGTGATCCAAGGTACGATTGATCTTCTTAGAAATTTCTGGTTCTGGTACTTTCGGTACAACAACCGGAACGGTGTTAGAGTCTTTCTTCAATCCTGGATTGTTATTAAGGATGTAAGATGCTGTATTTGGTACTGTGTAGCCACGATCTGTCAGATAAGGAGTAAGATCTGCGTCGGCTTTGACTTTGGCCTTGAAGGTTACTTGTACTTTCTTGCCAGCGCTTGATTTCACTGTTGCTTCTGGGAAGTTAACTGTCAGAGTTTGTCCGTCAGTTGTGACAGTAGCATCAGTTGCTTTACCATCAAGAGTTACGTTTGCAGTTCCTTCAAACTCTAATACAGGATCAAGAGTATCGGTTACTGCGAAGGCTGTTGCATCTGCTGGCATCACTGTGTTGATCGTATATGTAAATACTTCATCACGGTCTCCAAGAAGGGCTTCAGCTGCACCGTTGACTTGTTTTTCAATTTCAGGCTGACCTGGGTTTGGAGGTGTAACTGGGACTGTGTTCGAGTCTTTGGTTACGCCTGGTTTGTTAGGGAAGTCTACCTTGTAGCTTGCCTTGTTAGGGATCTCGGTCTTACCAGCAGGTGTGAGGTAAGCTGCGAGGTTGGCACCCTTCTTGATCTTAGCTGTGAAGGTCAAGTTCACTGCTTTACCGCCGTTTTCTTTCACTTGCTCTTCTGTAAGCGTCAAGGTAATGGTTTGGCCGTCAACCTTGATTTGGTTAGCCTTCAATTCTTTGCCATTCAAGCTTGCACTTGATGCGCCGGCAAATTCAAGAACATCTACCAAGGTATCGTGAACTTCAAAGGCTGTCGCATCTGTTGGAACACTTGTGTTGACGTGGTAAGTGAAGACTTCATCACGTTTAGCTAGTGTTTCGGCAGGTTTGTCGTTAACATCCTTCTTAATTTCTGGTTCACCTGGTGTTGGTGGGATAACTGGGACTGGTTTAGATTTTTGCTCTGTGCCAGGATCGTTGTTGAAGTTGTACTTAGCCGTATTTGGTACACGGGTTACGCCATCTTCGTTCACATATTCTGACAAGTTTGCACCATCTTTGATCTTCGCTTTGAAGGTCAATTCAACTGTCTTACCAGCATTGGCTTTCGCTTCTTCTTCAGTCAATTTCACTGTGATCTTTTGACCCTTGAAGCTGATGTGGCTGGCATCCAAGGCTTGGCCGTCAAGAGTTGCGACAGCTTCAGCGTTTTCGCCTGCAAATTCAAGAACTTTTTCAATCGTATCGTATACTGCGAATCCTGTAACATCTTGAGGAACTCGAGTAGTCACTTTGTAAGTGAAGACTTCATCGCGTGCTCCTAAAGTTGCTTGGTCTTCGTTGTTTACTTTCTTCTCGATTGGAGGAAGTTCTGGTGATGGAGGTGTAACTGGGACTTCATTTGAGTCTTTGGTTACGCCTGGTTTGTTAGGGAAGCTTGCTTTGTAGCTTGCCTTATTCGGAACTTCAGTCTTACCTTCTTTGGTTACGTAAGCAGAAAGGTTGGCACCATCCTTGATCTTAGCTGTGAAGGTCAAGTTCACTGCTTTACCAGCGTTGGCTTTGACTTGGTCCTCAGTCAATGTGACTGTAATCTTCTGACCGTCAACCTTGATTTGTTCCGCTGGAATTGCTTGGCCGTTGAGGCTTGCGCTTGCACGTCCAGTACCATCTGCGAATTCAAGTACGTCTACCAAGGTATCGTGGACTTCAAAGGCTGTCGCATCTGCTGGAACTTCAGTGTTGACATGGTAAGTGAACTCTTCGTTACGAGCTTGAAGCGTTTCAGCTGGCTTGCCGTTGACATCTTTCTTGATCTCTGGCTCACCTGGTGTTGGAGGTGTTACTGGAACCGTGTTAGAATCCTTGGTTACACCTGGTTTGTTAGGGAAGTCTACCTTGTAGCTTGCCTTATTCGGAACTTCAGTCTTACCTTCTTTGGTTACATAAGCTGAAAGGTTTGCGCCATCCTTGATCTTAGCTGTGAAGCTCAATTTAACAGCTTTACCGCCATTAGCTTTGACTTGTGCTTCTGTAAGCGTCAAAGTGATGGTTTGACCTTCCACTTTGATTTGTTCTGGAGCGATTGCTTCTCCGTTCACGCTTGCACTTGAGGCACCAGCGAATTCGAGAACATCTACCAAGGTATCGGTTACTTCGAAGGCTGTTGCTGCTTGAGGCACTTCTGTCGTTACATTATAAGTAAAGACTTCATCGCGTTTGTCAAGAGTCGCAGCTTCTTTGTCGTTAACGTCTTTCTTGATTTCTGGCTCATTTGGTGTTGGAGGAGTAACTGGGACTTCGTTGGAGTCTTTGTTCACCTCAGGTTTGTTAGGGAAGCCAGCAGTGTAGCTTGCCTTGTTTGGAACTTCCGTCTTACCATCTTTAGTGATGTAAGCTGAAAGGTCTGCATTTGCTTTAATCTTAGCAGAGAAGGTCAATTTAACAGCTTTACCACCGTTAGCTTTGACTTGGTCTTCTGTAAGGGTCAAGGTAATGGTTTGACCTTCAACCTTGATTTGTTCCGCTGGAATTGCTTGGCCGTTGAGGCTTGCACTTGCACGTCCTGTAGGATCTGCGAACTCAAGAACATCTACCAAGGTATCTTTGACCGCAAAGGCTGTTGCATCTGCTGGTACTTCTGTATTTACATTGTAGGTAAATTCTTCAGTAGCTGTCTTCAATGTTTCAGCTTCTTTGCCGTTGACATCTTTCTTGATGCCTGGCTCACCTGGTGTTGGAGGTGTTACTGGAACTTCGTTTGAATCCTTATGGTATTTCGGATTGTTGTCAATATCATAAGAAGCCTTGTTTGGAATTTCAGTTGTACCTGCAGGGGTGATGTAAGCTGCAAGGTTTGCGCCATCCTTGATCTTAGCCTTGAAGGTTACTTCGATAGACTTGCCAGCATCTGCTTTCACAGAAGCTTCTGCAAATGCAATCTTGATGGTTTGATCTTTGACTGTCACAGTCGCTTTCTTACCAGCAGCTTTTCCATCAATCTTCACGGTTGCAGATCCATCTTTACCTACAAATTGCAAGACATCTTTCAATTCGTCAGTGATTTCAAAGATCGATGCATTAGCAGGCATTTCTGTTGTAAGAGTGTAGGTAAACTCTTCATCACGTTTCGCTAATTCGTAACGTTCTTGACCGTTGACTTTCTTCTTCAACTCAGGTGTTGTGGTTGGAGGAGGAGTTACGGTTACAGGAGTTGATTCTTTCTTAGAATCTGGGTTGTCATTAATGATGAAGCTTGCAGTATTTGGCACTAAAGGCTTGTCTCCAGCTGGATTTGGATAAGCAGCTAGAAGGGCATCATATGAGACATTGTCTTTGATCTTAGCCTTGAAGGTAATATGAACAGCTTTACCTGCATATTTCTTCACTTGGTCTTTATCAAAGGTTACAGTGAGTGTTTGACCGTTGGTTTGAACAGTAAGGTCTGTTGCTTTTTGGCCATCCACTTCGACAGTTGCATCCCCATCAAAGGTTAATTCATTAACCAGTTGGTCTGATACTTCAAACTTATCAGCAACTTCAGGAACTTTCGTATCGACTGTATAAGTAAAGCTTTCGCTTAATTTATTCAAGTCAGCGTGTTCTTGATTGTTCACTTTCTTCGTGATTGGTGGAGGAGTAACCGTTACTGGTTTTGTCTCTTTCTCACCTTGCTGATCGCTCTTGTTAGTGTAAGTGATTTTAGCTTTGTTTTCAATTGCTTCGGCAGTTGATTCTTTCTTCACTTTCGCCTTGATAACAAGTTCAACTTCTTTATCAGCGTAGTCGCCAGCATTTTCAAAGTCCTTCATCGTAGCCGTTACTGTTTGACCAGTTACTGTTACCGTGAAGAATTTATTAGCTTCACCAGCGATTGTTGCTTCACCAGCTTGGAGATTTTCATCCAAGGTATCCGTGATTACAAATGATTTGTAAGAAGTGATATCGTTTGGCAATTTAGCCTTGATGTTGTAAGTGTAATCCGTTTCAGCTCCGATTACGGCTGTATCCAGCTTCTCATTGATTTTCTTCTTAACAGTTGGTTCTGATGGAGGAGTAACCGTTACTGGTTTTGTCTCTTTCTCACCACTGTGGTCGTTCTTATCAGTGTAGCTGATCTTCGCTGTGTTCGGGATCTTAACGCGTGTTACACCATCATTGATCTTAGCAGGAATTTCAAGTTCAACTTCTTGACCTGCAAGATCCGCAGCATTTGCAAAGTTCTTCATCGTAGCCGTTACTGTTTGACCTTGAACTTCAACGTCGAAGAAGGCAGCTGCTGCACCTTTAATGACAGGTTTTGTTTCACCTTCATTGATGACAGACAATTCATTTTCCAAGGTATCTGTGATCACAAATTTCTTGTAATCTTTGATATCTGTTGGAAGTTTTGTCTTAACGTTGTATTTGTATTGTTCTCCTGTCGGGATATCTAAGTGATCAAGATTTTCATTGATCTTCTTAGTTACAGGAGGAGGAGTAACATGAACTGGAGTTGATTCCACTTCTTTGTCCACATTGCTCTTGTTTGTGTACTCAACTTTCGCTTTGTTGTCGATGACTTTACCTGACACGCCTTGTTTCACTTTGGCAGGGATGATCAACTCAACAGTTGAGTAGTTAGCAAGGTCTTTGAACTTGCCTGGTTTCACAGTAGCTGTAACAGTTTGACCGTTCTTTTCTACTGTGAAGAGATCCGCAGCATCTCCCTTAATAGTTGCTTCTCCATCAAATTCCAAATCGTTATCAAGCGTATCGCTGATGACAAATTTCTTATAAGAAGAAACATCTGCTGGGATAGCTGTTGAAATGTTGTAGGTATATGGTTGACCTTCGAAGGTTTGGTAATCTTCTAAGGTTTCATTGATTTTCTTCTCTACCGTTGGTTCTTTTGGTTTCGGCGGAGTAACGGTTACTTCATTAGAAGTTTTCTTGATGTCGTTCAAGGCGACGTCTGCCTTGTTAGGCACCTTGATGGTTCCGTTCTTCTTGTACTTGCTCAAGTCAGCATTTGGACGGATCTTAGCCTGGAAGACTAAGTCAAGCTTTTTAACTTCATCGCCACCACGACGGTTGACCAAACGTGTCAAACGATCCATACCAGCTTTATCCAAGTTGATTTCAACGGTTTGATCTTTTAAGGTCGTTGCATTAGTAAGCGCTGTATAAGTTTTTCCATCAATAGTTGCTTTGATGGTACTTTCTTGGACTTCCAATTCTGGAACGACTGTATCGGTTACAGTGAACTTGTCAGCTGTACCTGGCCATGGAACAGATACCTTGTATTCGAAAAGTTCATCTTCTGTTGCAAGGTCCGCATGTTCTTTTTCGTTTACTTTCTTCTCGATGTCAGTTGACAATGGAGGTTTGACATAAACAGGGTTTGAACGACGGATGGTACTTGGCTTGTCTGCTGTCTTAGCGTGAGGATCTGGGTTTGGAGAATCATCTTCACCATTCCACATGATATTCCCTTGGTTGACCAAACCAAAGCCGTTGCTATCTTGAAGAAGGGCTAAGTAATTCTTACTTGCTTGGTCCTTGCGGAATTCTTCTTTCAATTTAACTGTAATCTTGAGCTCTGCTTGTTTCAAGACCAAATAGTTGTAGTTTGTCCCGTCGCTTGGCACATCTGCCACGACGATGTCGCGTTCGTTTCCAGCGCTGTCTTGGCCTTTCACGACACGAGTTGTTAGAGAACCATTAGGACCAGTCGCAGAGCTACGAACCACCTCCAAGCGGTAGTCCAATGGGTCAGTTAACATAACGTTCTTCTTGAATTCATAAGGAACGTTGTTGAAGTTGTAGTTTACTGTATAGGTAAATTCTTCAGCTTTATCAGACAAGTTAGCTGCATAAGCTGGTTTTTTAGTCAATTGAAGTGGGTCTTCAATGGTACCTGTATCGTTGCTAAGATCTTGGTCTTCGATTTTCTTGGTTGCACTTGGGTAACAGTATTCAAGTTTTTGAACTTCTACTGTTTCGTTGTGACCCCCAATTGTCTGAGTTTCGAAGTCACCAACCTTAAACTTACCAGTCAACTCAGGAACTTGAACTTGTTCTTTAGCTGGTTGGTAACCTGCAGGAGGATCTTGTTCATCATCTTCGTCCACTTGCTCGGCATGAGCTTCTTTACTCAAGTCGTAGTCGAAGTTGTTCTTACCAGGGTTGAAGACACTTTCTGGTACAGAGATAGTAACATTGTCACCATCCTGTTCGATCTTACCACGGATTTCCTTGGCAGGATCTTTGACTTCAGAGACAATCTTCTTCCCATTGATTCGAACAGCATCTACCTTGTAGCCTGGAGTGACCGTAAATTCACCCTTGATATCTTCCTTAACGAGAGCGGCACCTACAGATTCCAATATACGAGATGAGAATTTTTTGATGTCGTTCTGCTCATTAACATAGAAGGAAACGTTTTTACCATTAACTTCTTTATCAGGAGAAGCCATTCCTTGCAAAGCTTCATGGAAGATTGCTTGGACGCTACGGTTGTCTCCGATATCAAAGTAACTATTGAAACCGTTCAAGTAAACATCATAGTACTGGGCCTTATCTTTGTTGAAGAGATCCACGTCTTCCCAGAAACCTACTACGAGGGTTCCGTTTGGACCGATAACTCCTTTAAGTCTATTACCAGCATCTTTCACTTCGTTTACACGACCAATGATGTCTTGGGAAGCCTCAGAAAGTTGGTTGTAATTCCATGCTCGTTGAAGTTTTTGATTTCGAGTGCCACTATAGTCAATTCGAACCTTGCCATCAGCATCACGTTTACCATTGGCAACACCATCGGTAATCAAAAGGAAGACGGTCTTGCGCTCATTAGCCATGCTACCTTTATTAGCGTTATACTGTGCGATAGCGTCTTCGATGGCTGGAACTGTTGGAGTTCCTCCTGCTACGCTGATGTTGTCAATGAAGCTATGGATGGTGCTTTCATCTGATGTCAAGTTAGAAGACTTGTACTGATAGTCATACTTCTTACCCCAACCAGGATATACAGTTGGTTTACCTGTAAAGGTATCGTTGTTGTAATAGTTGTAGCCGTCCACCCCTTGGAAGCTAGCCACCATAACACGGTCTGTTGTGTCTGGGTCGTTAGTCTTAACCAAACGAGGACTGTTCTCATTGTAATCTTCTTCACTGACAAAAGTTGTCAATTCTTTGAGGGCCTTTTTAACACTTGGAATAGTGTTAGCAAAAGAGCCACTCGCATCCTGTAAGATAACCAAGTCGATTGGTTTTCTTGGTAGTCTCCAGTTGACTTCTTCTGTCTTTTCAATCTTACGCGAACATCCATTTTGCGTAATCTTGGTGTTCTTGTTTCCTTGCGTGGTAACAATGTTCTCTTCCGCTCGGGCGTGAGTCACAAGAGCACTTGTTAAGTTTGCAGGCAAAGACATGAACAAGATTGCAAACAACATGAAAATCTTTTTACAAAAATTTTTCATAATTCCCTTGGAGCTTTTCGGAGCTCCATCCTCCTTTTTTTATTTTTCTCTTCTATAGAGGTTAATTGTGAAGTAATGTTTCTAACGCTTCCTCAAACTTCTCTTGGTCTAAGTAATCAACAGCCACTCGGGTGACTTTTTGATCCTTGTCCACGAAGTAGATGCTAGGAATCGTTTGGACTTGCAGAGCATCTGCAGCAGATTGGTCGCGATCGTAATAGTAAGGGAAGGTAAAACCTTTATCCTTTATATACTGATCGGCGGACTCTTTGGTTTCCTTGCCCTTTTCCATCATGTTCAGCATCACAAAATTGATCTTCTTTCCATATTTCTCATACATCTGCTGAACAATCGGAAGTTGCTTTTGGCAGTGCGGACACCAACTAGCCCACTCTACAACGAGTATCGGTTTCTCATACTGGTTGGAACTTTTCAGTTCTTGATCCTTCTGGTCCGTCATTTTAAATTCTGGTAGTTGTTGACCAACTAGTTCAAGAGCTGTATTCTCTCTACTACTCGCTGTCGTCCTTGCACTATCCAATGGACCTGAACTCTTGTTCCGAACAGGACTGTTGTAATACAACAAACCTATTCCAGACACTACTATGACTCCCACCGCTAGGAAGGGGAGCCACCATCTATCTCTTTTCATATATTCTCCTTGTTTCCCTCGTTAAAAATGTTCTCCGGTACTCTCCTCATATGTACCTTTGATTTGGAGCTACATCTTTTTGTCCATCTTGTCTAGTTGCCTTCGTCATGTTTGCTATAATTCGAAACGAATTCGAATTAATTCAACAAAAATATTACGTAGATTACAAGACAATAACACATTTTTAACATTCTATCACTTTTTTGTTATTTATTCAACAAGTTTGGACGAATCTGTGTATTTATTTTTTAGTTTTTTATCTATTGAAACTCAACATACATTAAATCGTCTGACAATTGTCTATTTCCATTGTAATAGCGCCATTTCTGTACCTTCATTTAAATGTTCAAAGAATTATTTAAAATATATTTATTATACCCCTCCGGTTGCAAAGCTCTTGCTTTTATAATTTTTCCCTTTTTAGTTTCTTTAGTTCATTTTTTTAATAAATTTTATCGGTTTATAATTCCATTTTTGTGGCTTTTTAGGTCTTTTTATCCAAGAAAAGGAACTTTTTTAAAAAAGTTTGTGAGAATTCTCCACTTTTTTCAACATTTTTCTACTTTCGTCCATTGTCACGTCATAGGTTCTGATCTTTACTCGAAGAAAGGCCTGTTAGCCCCTTCTGACCAGGACTTGTCATCACTTGGTATGAACTTGATGTCGGTATCAAAAAAGATCTAGGAATGATTCCTAGATCTGTGGCCAAACTCCTCGTTTGGAATTAGTCTTTTTTCTTCTTCAAGATATAGAGAGCAAGTCCACCTAAGACAACTGCTAAGACAATACTTACAATCGAAACAACCGTACCCGTACTTGGCAAGAATTTCTTCTGAACTGGACGTCCAGGTTTTTCTGGTGTTGATGGCGGTGTTGACGGTGGAGTCGATGGTGGTGTTGATGGCGGTGTTGATGGTGGTGTTGATGGCGGTGTTGACGGTGGTGTTGACGGTGGTGTTGATGGTGGTGTTGATGGTGGCACTGTTGGTTTGTGCTTATTGGTCAAGATCACATTACTTGGATCTTCCTGCACTTTTGTACCTTCATAACCCGCTGGAACCACCATTTCACTTGCCGTATAGACAATGGCTTTTCCTTTTGCTTTCTCTGGAAGTTTTGAGAAAGTATAGGTCCATTTATTGGCTTCACTGAGCTCAATTTCGCTTCCAACTTTCTTACCATCTGCAAAGAGTTGAACCTTGATGCTCTTCGGACGGATGCCCGCTTTATTATTTTCATCATCCCAACGTTTCGTCACGGTTAGGTGAGTCTCACCTGGCTTGTGAGTATTGGTGATGACATAGTTAGTTTGATCGATGTCAGCTGTATAGTTGGCTACTTTTTCTTCTTCAAGGGTGTAGACAATGGCTTTTCCAGCCTCGTATTTTGGAAGGTTTTCAAAGATTCCTGCCCAGCCAGTTTCAGCTGTGAGGGTCTGACTAGCTACCTTCTTACCATTTGCCAACAGGTTCACTACGATCGACTCTGGACGAAGACCGTCTTGGTTGCCATCGTCTTGCCATACCTTGCTGAATGGAATGGCAGTCCGTTCAGGAGTATGGGTATTGGTGAGGTTGGTTCCTTCTACACTGGTTTCATAACCCGGAACAGCTTCTTCATCTACAGAGTAAACAATTTCTTGTCCATTCTCATATTTTGGAAGATCTTTAAACTCATAAGTCCACTTGTCTTTTACTGTGACCTCTTTACGAGCGACCTCTACTGCTTCTGATCCAGCTAGGGCTTTTTTCAAGATAACAGTGATTTTTTCTGGACGAAGTCCATCACGGTTGTCAGCGTCCTTCCAAGTCTTGCTTCCTTTAATTGAAACAGTAGCCGGTGTATGGCTATTGATGAGGTTGGTCCCCTCTACCTTGCTACTGTATCCTGGAACTTTTTCTTCCGAAATTGTGTAGGTGATTTCCTTACCATCTTTGTATTTTGGAAGGTTTTGGAAACGGTAGGTCCAATTACCGCTTGCATCTGGGCTAACAGTAGCACTGTCCACTTTTTCTCCATTTGCAAGAAGGTTGACAGTGATTTGACTCGGACGAAGACCGTCACGGTTGTCGTCATCCTTCCAGATCTTGCTTCCTTCAATAGAAACAGTGGCTGGAGTGTAGGTATTGGTGAGGTTAGTTCCCTCTAGCTGACTGGTATAACCTTCAACAGCTTCCTCAGATACCGTATAGACAATCTCTTTTCCGTCCTTGTATTTTGGAAGATCCTTGAAGCTGTATGTCCAGTTCCCATCCTTGTCAGCTTTCACTGTGAGGCTGTCTACTTTTTCTCTATCTGCAAGGAGGTTGACAGTGATCTGGCTTGGGCGTTTTCCATCACGGTTGTTGTCATCCTTCCAGGTCTTGCTACCAGAGACTTCTCTTGTTTCAAGACTATTGACAAGTCGGATGCTATCTTTTGCTTCTGATTCAACAGTTGCGACATAGCCGGTTACATCGACTTCTTGGACTGAGTAGTTGCCGGTTTCATCTAGATCAGTGAAGGTCCCTGTCCAATGATTGTCCGCGCTCAAGACCAGACTCTTGCCTTCAACAACGACACCGTCTTTCAAGAGGTTGACAGTCACAGATGCTGGACGAGTCTTGTATTTATTTTCCTTATCATTCCATTTCTTAGTTACCTTGAGTTGACGGTTGTTTTGTTTCTTATTACTAATCACAACTGTCAAGATTTTACTAGTAACATCGAAATTCGGATTACCTTGGGCAAAATCATTCTCTGAGATGGTCACCGGATCTTTGAGCAATTGATAACCATTTGGCGCTGCCACTTCTGTAACGGTGTAATCATCCTTGAGCAAGCCTGGTACATTCAAATCACCATTTTCATCTGAAGTGAAGATATCGGTTTCTTTTCCATCCACTGTATGAGTGAGGGTTTGTTTGTTGGCATTGCGGACGATCTTGAATTGAGCCCCTTGAAGTGGCTCACCAGCTTCATTTTGCTTGTGGAGTTTGATATGGTAGGCATAGCCTTCTACATTACCTCCACCTTTTTGCCAGAGAACACGCGCTTCGGCATTCTTCACAATCGAATCTTCACCGTTTAACGTAGCATTGTTGACAAATTTTTCATTATCTCGAGGAACATAACCTAGCTGAACGTTGTAGCGGATACGGTACATTTCTTTGTCTGTGATATTTGCAATCTTAATCACAAAAGACTTATCATCTGGAAAATCAATTTCATAGATGGCTGGCTCAGCATCTTTGAAAACCCAAGTGGCATTTTCCCATACCCATTGCCCTTTTTCAACAATGAAGGAATTCCGATCGTAGTGGGCATTGGTGAATTGTAAGGTATCTTTTAAAACCGCATTTTTGATATTGAGTGGTTTGCGGTTGATGGCAATGGTGTAGTTAAGGGTTGGAGTGGTTGCTTCCCGGTTATAAGAACCAACCTTGTTGAGGGTATAAGTGTCAGGTTTCTTAACCCCAATGTAGTTTACTGGTGGTTGAGGAGGTTCATTTGGAACGACCTTATTTTCTACTGTTATACTAATTGGAATCTTCTCTGCATTTGGAACGAGCAGGTGGTCCACACGAACATAGAAGAAGAAACTACCTTTGACATCTGAATTCTTTTCAGCAAAGTCTGTATAGGTCAAGGTCAACTTTTTGTAGGTTGGGTCGACATGAGCATAAGCAGCAATTTGTTCTTTGCCATCCTTGTCTTTCCCTTTTAGTTCAAAGTCCGTACTGTTGATAATCAACTGAGATGGAACTGAAACTGTTGTAGTATCCCCTGCGTGAATTTTATTATTTGGCAAGGCAAAGGTCGCATTGATCTTAAAGGTCGCCCAGGGCTCGAGTGACCAGTTCAGTTCTCCGCCTTCATTGTTGGTATATTTGATGCTCGTGATGACATCATCTACAGCTTTTGGAGCGCGAGGTGCTGCTGCTCGATCGGCTCCTGATGGTGCTAGCGCCCCAGTCGCACTACTAGTTGCTTCTGTCGCACTGGCTTCCGTCGCACTGCTAGATGCCTCTGTTGCTGACTCTGGCTGAACAGCCTCGGTACTAGGCGTCGTCCCTTCACTTGTCTCTGCTATGGTGACAAGCGGGGTCGAAAACATCGAAAACACCAGCAAGAATAGACTTGCTGCATTTAGGAATTTTGACATGAATTGCTTCATTTGTCTTTCCTTTTTCATATGATTCTCCTCTCTTCTTTCGCATGGTTCGCAAAATCATCCCACACAGTATAGTTGGATTTAAATGGAACTAATCCTCAAATTATTTTCCCTATAAAACCTTTTATACACTTTGCATTATAATACTTTTCTAAACCAATTTCAATAAAATAGATGCAATATTTTCAAAAAAATGTTTTTTACGTTCATTTAATTTAAAAAGAACTTCAAACTAGTAGTATTTCCGAATGATTTTTTTTGAGTTGTCTGATTAATTCCGATTCGTGGCTAACGTTTTTTAAATTACACTAGTTAATCATAAACGAAACCCGAACCTATCACTAATTAGTTTTTTATTTTCCCAAGCTTTTCCAAAAGCAACTCGCTGGCCTCTAATCTAAGCTGGCCTCAGGAGAAAAAACGACAAAAAAACAGTCCCTAGCTTGCTAGGAACTGCTCTTCTTTTAATAATAACGTGGCGTTGCAAATCCACGGATATTGCCATGGCCGACACGATAGACCTGGCGACGGACGGCACCATTGGAGTTTCCTTCGATGGTATGGATTATGCCATTTTGGACACTTTCAACAATCCCGATGTGATCTGCCCAACCGTCGTTTTGTTGGCTATTTTGATCCCAGTTAAAGGTGATGATATCCCCTGCCTTTGGCGTCGTCAAGCCATTCTCATTCCAGATCCCTAAGCGCTTAAAGATCTGGATATGGCGTTCAACCCCGCATTCGCGACCGATCAAGTGACTCAAACCTTCCCGCTGGAAGACGGTAGTCACAAAAACATCACACCAGTCGTCTGAGTTTTTGACAGTATAACCTACAGGGAGAGGTTTGACACTATTATAGTCTGAGACCAACTGGCGATGGGCTGCGCTACCTGCGGTCACTCCTACGAGATTTGCTGCAGCACGGAGGACACGATCTCGTTGCCCTCTGGCTACAACTGGAGACAAACCTGTTTGCCCCAGGTTAATCCCCTCGACAGTACCATCGGTATAGTCCACGTAGACATGGGTGGTGTAATCTCCTTGGCGGTAGCCATGGTTGGCAGCATTCACCTGTACCTCTGTACGACCACCCACAGAAGGAGTGGTATACCAGTGAAGGTTTTCTTGGTGGGCTTGCGACCAGACAGCCACACGGACATCCTTGATTTGACGCCCTTGAGGAGCTTGATCTACTTCGACTGTGAAGGTCCCAGAGGTCGGATTGACATACTTGATCTTAGCTTGAGTCTTAGTCTTGGCTTGGCGGAATTCTACATCGGTCGTTGCCGTAGAGACACCAACCCGAGTTCCGTCCGCTTGGACGTAGTAGAGATGGACATGGTAGCGTCCTGTCGAATTTTTATGGTCTGTTGCTTTGACAGAGACTTTATAGGTACCGTCTGACTGACGATGGCCACTGTACCAGATAACGTCATCTTGGCCGTCCTTGTCAGACCAGATCGGCACTTGGACAGATTGAACACCTTTTGGACTAAAGACATCAGAGATAATGACGTCAAAAGTACCGGTCTCCTTGTTGTTGTTTTGGATGGTTAGGGTACCAGTCGGCTTGCTAAAACGAACTTCCGTAGCTGTACTAGAAAGGTACTCCTTCTCTCCACTCTTGTTTACCAAGTAAGCATGAACTAGGTAACGCCCTTGCGATTGTTTGTGTTCACTCGCCTTGATGGTCGCACGGTAGGAACCATCTGACTGACGGATTGCCTTATGCCAAACCAAATCATCTTGGCCATTTACTTCACTCCAAGATGGAACAAGGATTTCTTCCAAACCAGTCGGAGCTACTACATTGCGAATAACAGCATCAAAAGTGCCCATACTTGAATTGTTATTCTCAATCGTTAGTGTTCCGCTTGGTTTGTCTAATCGGACTTCCGTAGTTGTCTCTGTGATATAGCGACGCTTATGATCTTTGTCCACATAATGAACGTGGACTTTATACTGACCAACTGAGTTCTTGTGGTCACTAGCCTTGATGGTAGCACGGTAGGAACCATCTGACTGACGGATTGCCTTATGCCATACTAAATCATCTTGGCCATTGACTTCACTCCAGGACGGAATCAGAACTTCCTTCAATCCCGTTGGGACTACAACATTACGAACCACTGCATCAAAACTGCCTGTCCTTGAGTTGTTATTCTCAATCGTTAGTGTTCCGCTTGGTTTGTCTAATCTGACTTCTGTAGTTGTCTCTGTGATATAGCGACGCTTATTGTCTTTATCCACATAATGAAGGTGGACTTGATATTTACCAGTAGAGTCCTTATGTTCACTAGCCTTTATCGTAACCCGATAGCTTCCATCTTGTTCTAGACTAGCCTTATGCCAAACTAAATCATCTTGGCCATTAACTTCACTCCAAGATGGTACCAAGACTTCTTTTAGGCCAGTCGGTGCCACCACATTACGGACTACTGCATCAAAGCTGCCTGTTTTTGAATTATTATTTTCAATCGTTAGTGTTCCACTAGGTTTTTGATTGACATTCTCATTTACTGGATCTGTAGGCTTTTCTTGATCAGGTTTGCTTGGGTTACTTGGTTGTGGATCGTTAATTGGCGTTGGTTGTTTAGGCACTTCTGGGACAGTTGGTTGTTCTGGTTGAGGTGTCACGGGACTCTCTTCCTTTGGTCCATCTGTCGGACTGGAGCTTGTAGGTGTGGAGTTGTTCAAGAGAACATTTGTTGGTCGATGATCATCAACACTTGCTCTATTCTGTTCATCTGCGAGAACAGAAGGCGTCGTGAGTCCGAGCAAGACTGCTGCACTAGCAAAATAGATAATATCTTTCTTTTTCATGAAACTTCCCTTTTTAGATTTGAAAAAGCCTCTCTCTTAGTTTTATCAAAGAGCGATGCTTCCCCATTTTATACTCTCCTATTGTACCACAGGAGAGCCCAATCTAAAAAGAAATTCTATCAAAAATGAGGAGTTTCCGAATAATAAAAAAGTGAAGCTAACTCAATGTATCAGCTTCACTTGTATGATTGAAAGATGTCTATGAGATAGGTAGACTTTAGGCAAAGATTGAGAAGAAAGGTGATCCAAATTTTGTATCCATCGGATCTGTACTCTTCAATGAATGGATATAATCAATACCATACCAGCCGTTGTTGGCTGCATTAAATGGATCTCTGACATAAGTTTTACCATTATCGTAGCCATGAAGGACAATTTCATGGGTATATGGAGCATTGATAAAACGACTAGGTCCGACTGCTGCAAGGACATGTTTCCCAGCTTGCAAGGAAGCTGCAATCGTAGAAGCCCCTGTCAACATTTGGCTATTGAGGCCCCATTTTTGAGTTGCTGAAACAATTCCCTGAGCATCTGTACCAGCTCCAGATGTCTTATTAAATGTATCCGTTTGGGTGTACAAATAATCGGCTACTGCTGTCGGAGTCACTCCAACTCCCAAGATATCCGTAAAGGTCATGGCTAACGAAGTTGGGACACAGCCAGATTGGTCCATGTTACTAATCCCATACCACTTAGAACCCCAACGAGGATCCCGCTGAGAATAGTAGGTCGTTTTAGGATTTACCTTCTGATTCTGAGGGGATAGACTGGTCTTACCAAGGTTAAAGCCTTCTACTGTGTTGTCCGTATAATCAACATAAACGTGGGTCGTGTAATCACCTTTTTGATTGCCATGGTGAAGGGCCGAAACCGCCACTTCTGTATGCGTACCACTAGAAGCAGTGGAGTACCAGTAAAGGTTTTCTTGGTTCGGTTGAGACCAGACTGCCACACGGACTTGTTTGATCTGACGACCTTGAGGAGCTTGGTCGACTGCTACTGTATAGGTCCCTGCAGAGGCATTGACGTTGGTGATATAGGCATTGGTTTTATTGGTGAGATTTTGATAAGTCACTTCTGTTGCACTAGTCGCAACACCCACTCTGGTCCCATCTTCTTGGATGTAGTAGAGATGGATATGGTACTTACCAGTCGAATTCTTATGGTCGCTAGCCTTGACAGAGACTTTATAAGTCCCGTCTGTCTGACGATTGCCATTGTACCAGATAATATCATCCTGACCGTCCTTGTCAGACCAAATCGGTACTTGAACCGTCTTCACTCCTTTCGGACTGAAGACATCTGATACGATGACATCAAAGGTTCCCTTCTCTTTATTATTATTTTGGATAGTCAGAGTGCCAGTTTGACGAGCTTGATTTTGGTAATCAACAAAAGCCTTTTTCACAAACTTGTTTTGACCCTTGTCATCTACATAGAAGACTTGAGCTTCATATTTACCATCGGCTTTTTCGTGGTCACTAGCTTTAGCGATTACAGTGTATGAACCGTCTGATTGGCGCGTTGGTGTATACCAAATGATATCCTTCATCCCATTAGCATGGGACCAGAATGGAATTTTCACTTCCTTATAACCAGCGAAGCCTTGAAGATTCTTGGCCGTAATCGTGAAAGTACCGTCTTTTTCTGACTTGGTAATAGTCAGATCAGCTGATGGTTTGGTTGCCGTGTAATCAATAAAAGCTTTTTTAACAAACTTGTTTTTTCCTTGGGCATCCACATAGAAGACTTGCGCCTCATACTTGCCGTCAGCGTTTTCGTGATCACTTGCCTTTGCGGTCACTGTATACGAACCGTCTGATTGGCGAGTCGGAGTGTACCAGACAATGTCTTTCATTCCATTGGCATGAGACCAGAATGGAATCTTCACTTCCTTATAGCCATCGAAGCCTTGAAGGTTCTTGGCCGTAATCGTGAAAGTACCTAAGTTCTGATTAGTTGAAATCGTTAACTCAGCCGAGACAGATCCTCTTGGACTTTCAACAGTACGGTCCTTGCCGGTAGCTAACTCTGTTGTCGTTGCAGCTACACCGACGGATTGGCCATTTAATTGGTTGTAATAAAGGTGAACGTGGTACTTGCCTCGTGAATTTTTATGGTCACTAGCTTTGACACTGACCTTGTAGGTTCCATTTACCTGTTTGGTAGCAGTATACCAGACCAAATCATCTTGGCCATTGATATCTGACCAGACAGGGACAGAAACTGTGAGGACCCCATTTGGAGCGGTTACGTTTGAAATTAAGACATCAAAACGCCCTGCTGCATCATCTTTGTTTTCAATACTGATCTTACCATTCAAGTTTCCTCTAGTCGGATCAGCAATTGGTTTGGCATTGGTCGTGAAGCGACCAGAATAGTCGACGCTCTGGTCAAAGACGTGCTTACCAGGCAATAATTCTGCTTGAGAGGTAAACTGCCAAGCTCCTGCCCCACCGTTGTAACGCAAGTTCTTTGCATCATTGACAGAGAGTTTTGGAGATGGGTATTGAGCCACCCAGAAGTTTTTCAGGCCAAACTGAGCAGTCGAAACAGGACCTTTTTTGCGAAGATTGTTTTCATCAATCCAGCTGGCACTGGTGTAGTACATGAGATTGGTATAACCATTCTTACGCATCTCATCTGTCCAGGCTTGAGTATTGCGGTTGATGTTGGCCTGCATCTTAGCATCTTCCATGTCATTGACCATGACAGTTGTCGTAGGCAGGTTCAAGCGTTTGGCAACTGAGATATAGTGGCGGGCTTCCGCCTTAGCTTGCTCCTCGCTTGTATAGCGTGAGAAAGCATAGGTAGACACTTGGAGGCCAGCTGTTTGTGCATTTCGAACTTGGCCTTCCGCATAGGGATTAGTATAGGTCGTTCCTTCTGTCAGCTTGACAACGACACCTCCCACGCCTTTTCTAGCCAAGACCTGATAGTCTTCGACACTGATGTAGCCATTGTGACTGCTGACATCGACAAAGGATTTAGGCTGCACTGCTACATCTGTCGAGCGACCATTTGGAGCTTGTGAAGAAGCAGTGAAGAAGGTGCTTCCAGCTCGTGTTTCAGGCTTGACAACCTCTTCTGTAGAGGTTGGGGTACTGACTTCCTCTTTCTCTACTGAAGCTCCTGTCCCTTGATCTTGAGTTTTTTCACTTACTCCTGATTCATTAGAAAGCTTCGTAACCGTCGCTGGAGCAGGATAACTAAGGCTCGTCTCCTTAGCAGCATCTTCTACTGTTGGAGCTGAAGGATCTGGAGAAGCTAACCTTTGTTCGTTTTCAACTTGGGCTGGATCTTTAACAGTCACTTCATCTGCTTGAGCTACCTGTGTTGAAGCAGCCATCAAGACAGCTGCACTTGCAACATAAATCAAATCTTTTTTTCTCATTGTTATTCCCTATTGCTTTATTTTATGCTTTCCCTATTCTACCATACCAAGTCCTCTAGGAAAAGTTTTATGAGGTAAATTTTAAAAATTAGTGACAATCAACAAAAAAGAAAAAAGAAGTTTAAAACTTCTTTCCTCTCTTACATATTCAATTGTCTTAAAGCTTTGGTCAGATAGAAACCTTTACGAAGCTTTTTGCCAATTCGTTTCGCATTTTCGAGAAGGAATTGGTAATCTTCTTCGGATAAATGTTCAATCACTTGAGATAGGTCGTGCAAGGATTCAACCGCAAGTCCACATTGATTTTCTAATACAAAGTGCGAGAGGGCAGATTGCTTCCAAACCACCAAAGGAAAACCCGCCGCTAGATAAAGAGAAGCTTTATGAGAATTGTTAAAACGCAGATAGTTGCCGTAAGTACCCTGACAAGTTTCCGAACTATCCCCATCCCACACTAAGCCAAAACTACCCTCTAGAGCTCCTGGTAGATCATCAGGCAGGAAGGAACCAAAGTAAGTGATATTATTCAGAGCACGGCTTTCATCATACCCAACCCCATAGAGATTATAGGCAGGACTCTCTGGCAAACTATATAGATAGCCTGATTTTGTTGGGTTTAAATTCCCAGCAACGATGATTGCTTGTTCTTTTTGAGGAAGAGCCTTTTCTTGAAAATTTGGAATCAAATAATCAAAAATCTCTAAACTAACCATTTTATCAACTGGAAATCCTTGATTAGCTAAAACGCTCTTCATGATGTCATTATGAACAATAATCCCATCCACAGACATCAAAGCTTTCTTCTCTTGGAAATAGTTTCTCATTTTATGTCTCAATTTCACTTCAGAGCCTGCTGCATGGCGCAAGGTTTCAATGTCATGAATCAAGAGATAGAATTTCGCTCCCCTTTTTTGTGCCTGCTTGATGAGTTGTGCAATGAAAAATGTATGATGGATAATTGGAAACTGAATGACCAATTCATCCCCTGAACCTAGTTGATCAAACACAGATTTAGTTGCTCTATATTTGTGTTGTTGGGCCTTAAAGAAATTCATCTGATACCAGTTGTCAACCTTAATCTCTAATCCCTTATACCCTTCTGAAATCAGAATGGCTTCCACATCATTTCGCGCCTTACTTCCTGCATTCTTTTCATGTTGATTATGCAGAAATGAATCTTTCAGATAATATCTCACTTTTCTCCCCTTCACTAGACATATCTCTATATGCTTCCAAGTTCTTTTTCAACCACTTCCAAAGCACGCTCAATAACCACGTGCATGTCGTAGTATTTATAGTCTGCTAGGCGCCCACAGAATATCACCTTGTCATTTTTAGAGGCTTCTTCTTGGTACTTGGCAAACATAGCGTTGTTCTTTTCATCATTGATTGGGTAATAGGGTTCATCTCCCCGTTTCCAGTCAGCTGGGTATTCGCGAGTAAGCACCGTCTTGGGTTGAGTTCCATACTCGAAATGCTTGTGCTCGATGATCCGAGTATATGGAATTTCACGCTCGGTATAGTTGACGACCGCATTCCCTTGATGATTTTCCTCATCCAAGATTTCGTGTTCGAAGCGCAGGCTACGATATTCCAACTCCCCATGTTTGTAGTCAAAGAACTGGTCAATCATCCCTGTAAAGACTACTTTTTCTGCGGATGCTTCCAGCTCTTCACGATTAGCAAAGAAATCAACCCCAAGCTCTACTTCTACATCACCCAGCATGTTTTCAATGATGACGTTGTATCCACCGATTGGAATCCCTTGGTAACGGTCATTAAAGTAATTATTATCAAATGTCAAACGAACTGGAAGACGTTTGATAATAAATGGTGGAAGGTCTGTTGCAGAACGTCCCCATTGCTTCTCCGTATAGCCCTTGATCAACTTTTCATAGATATCCGGACCAATCAACTTGATCGCCTGTTCTTCCAAGTTTTTCGGTTCAACATCCTTCATATCCGCCGTTTGCTCCGCAATCTTGTCCTTGACTTCTTGAGGAGTCTTGGTCCCCCACATGGCATAGAAGGTATTCATGTTGAAAGGAAGATTGTAAAGACTCCCCTTATAGTTAGCCACTGGTGAGTTGATATAGTTGTTGAATTCAGCGAACTGATTGACATAGTCCCAAACCTTTTTGTTGGAAGTATGGAAAATATGGGCACCGTACTTGTGAACATTAATTCCATCAATATTTTCACAGTAGATATTTCCACCGATGTGACCACGCTTGTCAATCACTTTTACTTTTTTTCCACGCTTGGTTGCCTCATGAGCGAAAATTGCACCTGACAGACCCGCGCCGACAATCAAATAATCGTACATATCATCTCCTCATTTCTTTAAAACACTTTTTAGTTCTTGGAAATCCAAGACACGTAAGACTAGTATCAACCCTCCATAAACGACGAAACCAAACACAGCAAAAATCAAAACATTCACAACAGCTGAGAAGTTGATAAAGGCTTGCATAAAGTGCAGGCTTCCGTACATTAAGAGAGCAGCTAGGAATATTTTTAGCATAGAAGGAAGAATCTTGACTTCTTTCAAGTAAGACCGTGTGAAATAGAGTTGGATGAGCCAAACTAGACCTTCAGTCGCAACGGATACAATTGAAGCCCCTATATAACCTAAAGGAGGAATCAAGAGGAGGTTGAGTCCTACACTAAAAATAGCTGGAATAGTTGTCGATAACATAAATTCACGATTGTGATTATGTGGAATCAAGATTTGAATCCCCATGATGTTGGTCCAGCCGATAAAGAACATCCGGAAGACCATAATCGCGATTGCATAACGTGCATCCTGGAAGTCTTGCCCCAAGAAAAATTGAACAAAGTCGTTGTTGACAATCAAAATCCCTGCAATCATTGGAAAAATAACAAGATTATAAACCAAGAAGGACATTTCGTGTAATTTGTTAACTGCTTTTTGATTTCCAGATGAAAGAAGATTGGAAACCCGTGGAAGCATGACGCTTCCCAGTGAAGTTACCAAGGTCAACAAAATATTTATCAACTTAAGAGCTTGATCGTAAATCCCTACATCCTTGGTAGAAGACAGGGCCCCTAGCATTGTACGATCTAGCGTGATATAAAGTGAAATTGCAATTTGAGGTAAAAACAAGAGAATTACCGGCTTGATATGCTTCCTAGCATAGGCCAAATCAAGATGGGGTTTGCGAATGTGTTCACGAGCTGGTAACCACATACTCAGTTGACCTAATAAATCATAGGCAACTATGAGAATGATATACAAATATAAATCAGATGGTTTCTTTACAAAAAGAAAGATTGAAACAACCCCTAGAAGCTTGACCATGGTGTTTCGAGCCGTTATCTTTTTGAAGTCTTCAAGCCCTTGAAAAAGCCAAGAAATATCTAAACCACGAGATAACAAACTAAAGCCTAAAATATAAGCAATTGGATTGTTCATGGAAGGAACCAAGAGACATACTATGATATAGAGACTAATTGCTAAGCAAGTAGCCAGTACCTGCAAACTATAGATCCCCCAGAAGGTCTTAGCTACTTCCTTACGGTTCCCCGAAATTTCCTTGGTCCCATAGTTGGCCACACCCAGCGTTGCTAGCAAAATAAAATAAGTCACAATGGAATTATAGTAGCCATAAGTTCCCAAAGCATCCGACGAGAAGACCCGAGTGATGTAGGGGGTTGTAATGACTGGTAGAACGATGACCAAGAGTTGGTAGGATAGATTGTAGAGGTAGTTTTTTAGAACTCTCATTAGGCTACCCCCGTCTCTGGTGATTCTGGTTCAGATTCTGCCGCTGGAAAGGCTGCAAAGAGGAGGAACATGAAAATATTGTAGGAAGGACGAATCCAAAATGCCTCGAACATGCAGTTTACTGCGACCAAGGCAAGGCAGGCCAATAACAAATAGTTCTTTCTGCGATAGAGTCCCCATGATTGTATCATGTATAAAACTACTAACAACACAACAGGAACCAAGCCGTAGGTAAATAACATCTGAACGTAAGACGAATCAACATAGTCGTAGTTCATAACTGTTTCGGTTTTGCCCCCGTATCCTACAAAGGAAACACCACGGGTACCAAACAATTGCACAGGGTATTTTTTTAGAGCCTCGTGTCCAAGGTGTAGCCTCATGTTGGTAAATTGATTTAGCGTTACATACATAGGCTGTCCCCAACTAAAGTTTTTAGAAAGATAAACCATGACAGCAGATGCCATCCCTGCCATGAAAGGCATGATAGCAAATAAAGTTGATTGGCTATTTTTCCGATAATAAAAGTATAGAAAAATTCCTGCTGCTAGTAAAATGGAGCCCGCATTTAGTCGTGCATCACAATATTTGATAATAAAACCCGCTAGAGCCAAACCAAATAACGTTCTTAAAATGATAAACCTTTTTCTGTTGAGGTATGAGAAAGCCATATAAAGATAAAAACAATGGGAAGCAAAGTCGGTAGGATAGATAAAGCCAAAAGAATTCCGAACAATAATTCCTGCAGATCGATATTGAATAAACTGCAGATTGGGAATAATACCAATCTTAGAAAGTAAAACAATCAACAGAACAAAGAAGAAACCCAGTCCCACATATAGTTTTAGAACACTCTCAAATTCAACTCGGTATAGGAAAATAATCATAAAAATAAACATGCAAGCATTTAGATTACCAGTCTTATAGTATATCAGACAGCCCACTAAAAACAAGAGTGGAGCAAAGAGCAGAAATGTTAAAGAATACTGCTTGATATAAAGAAAACGAACCCCTAAGAAGACTACTCCTAAAAATGGAATGATAGTGGGGATACGTGGCAAAACAGGTCCTAACATTGAGGTATTAAGCATATCTATAGAAATAACTAATGTTAGAACCACTGCCACTAACAGTTTATCGCGTTCTATCTTTAACATTTTCTTTTTCCTTTTCTAATCTCTAGCCTCTTTTATATTACTGAGGCTTTTTTAATTTTTTAAAACGATAATACAAACCTGGAGTCAATGATAACATCATATAAATTGCCTTGTTTTTCAGATTAATCCGCTTATTTTTCAAAACTTTTCCTAGGTAAGGACGAATTTTTCTTTGAATTCGATTGATTTCCTCTTTGGAAGAATCAGTAATTAAAATGAAAATGTGGAGACTACCAATGAATAAACGAGCGATGACAGCATCGTCCAGCTCTTTATTATCTGAATAGTTCTTCTGGACAACATCCTCCAAATGGTTCATAGAATTATAAAAATCATAGTGCTTACTGTTAAAGTTTGAAAGAGTAATACTATTCGGTCTACGATAATAATGATAGATACCGAGATCAATCACACAAACTGATTCCACTTCTTTCAAGTAGTCACTGATTACATATAAGTCTTCATAGATTTTCCCTTTTGGATAGGGGTGTTTTTCTACGATATCTCTTGGAAAGAGTTTAGCCCATGCAGAGACCGTAGCAATTGTACCATAGAGCATCTCTACCAAAGTTTCTTGAGAAGAAAGAAGGGTAGCTTTCGCTAGCAGTTCTTCATTTATTTGGTAGTTTTGATAAGAATCATGATCGTAAGTATCCTTACCTTTGCCTGCAACAATCCGAGCACCTGTACGTTTTTGGAGTTCCATTAAAAGCTCAAGGGCACAAGGCTCAAAATAGTCATCTGGATCTAGGAAAACAATCCAGTCCCCTTTAGCTTTAATCACACCATAGTTTCTAGCGTCAGACAAGCCACCATTTACTTTATGATAGGCTGATACCCAATCATACTCACTTGCATATTGATCGCATAGTTGCCCAGAATTATCCGTGGAACCATCGTCAACCAAAATGACTTCAAAATCTTTATAGGTTTGATTGACCAAGCTTTCCATAGCATAGCGAAGGTATTCCTCCACATTATAAATAGGTACAATTACCGAAATCATATTTTCTTTTCTTTCTCTTGCTCAGTTAGATGTTTAAAGTTCAAATGAACTTTTTTCTGGAAACAATTCTTCCATAGCTTTGATAAAGTCAGTCATGACCTGCTCTTCATCTTGAACATTAAAACCATCATTGATACACATAATTTTATATTTTCCAGAATTCAATAGTTTCCAAAAATCTGGATCTGCATGATCTAGAGAGAACAAGTCGCCCAATTTAGGGTCAGCTACCTCATATTTCCCACTAGCAATCTGCCAGTATTTAAAGAGCCAAACATTGGTATCAGCTGGATTTCTAAATCGACTAGCAGATGTTTTTTCTAAGATAGCAGTTTCTTTCTCCCATACCAATTCCATGGTTGATTTTAAGAGGGGATGAGCCAAATGATTTTCCCAAAAACCGCAAATAAATTTACTATTTCTATAGAGCAAAGTCTTGAGAATATTTTTCCAACCTTGCTTGAAAGATAAAAATTTGCCATTTTTAAGAATCTCGTCCCTACTAAAATAACTGGTTACAATTTCCATATCGTTCACTTGGAAATGCCCTGTACCGTAACGTTCTGGGATAATAGGTGACAAGGCTGTATTATACTTTGGCAAGCCGTCTTCTGAGAAGAAATCCGTTGGTTCAACCGGAGCTGTGAGATAAACATCATCATTAAAAAATACAAAATGTTCAGAGAGTCCAGGAATTCGATGGATATTGCTCTCGATAGGATTCGCAGAAAAAACAGGTAGGTAATCCTTACGAAGGATATCTGAATGATCCACTAAAACCAATTTTTCGCTAGCAATATTTAACCAAGACGGTTTTTGTTGGTCAGTAACGAGGTAGACCTTATTGACCCAAGGAGCATATTTTTCTACCCCTCTAAACCAGTATTTAAAGGTTCCCCAATCACGATAAGCCTTAACCGAGTTCATACTGTTTTTAGAAGTATCCACAGACTTAGAGTATTCAGCTTTTTTAGCTTGCCAAATAGGATCTCCACCGTCTACCCACATAACAACAAAATCTATTTTATTCATAATCTTAATTTTCTATATTTTATACAAATCTGAGAAATTCTTGATATAACTCTCTAATGAAAATAACTCTGTTTGGCGTTGGATAGAGGCCTTACCAAATTGCTCTCTCTTCTCGGTATTGATAGCCAATTCTTGAATAGCCTTAGACAATTCTCCAGGCTGATTCGGTGTAGCAAGAAGACCGTTTTCACCTTCCCTGACCATCTCACAGACACCACCATGTCGGTAGCCCACGACTGGTTTGCCACAAGCCATGGCTTCTAGTACGACTGTTGGCAGTGGATCTGGATTGGTACTTGGCAAGACAAAGATATCAAACATATTATAGAGCTCTG
>ERZ773233.225-NODE-225-length-42239-cov-7.939005_pt1 | contig 42239 bp, 55 predicted proteins | sample MGYA00580991_ERZ773233 | MGnify/ENA primary metagenome ERZ773233 (study PRJEB29015, sample SAMEA2738178) | human oral metagenome | biome: human oral; feature: human-associated habitat; material: saliva | place: China | collected 2161 ...
TAAGCGCCTTTTCTTTTCAAAGAATAGTATATAAATAATATTTCGCTACGCTACGCTTTGCTCAATATTATTATAAACTCTATTTCTGAAAAAGTCAAGGACTTTAGTAAACTATTTTTAAAGTATTTTATTTCTTTTTGCAGTGCGTGGCTTTGCGCAGTCCGTCTGCCCCTCGCTCGCCCCTCAGATTTTTATTTTTTGGCTCTAGCAGAGTTTTTCCGAATTTCTGCGCTAGAGCTATTTTTTTCTTCTCGGCTTGCCCTCGCTTACACGCTTTTTCTGAAACACTTTCTGAAATATCTGAACCATTCTCTTTCAGCAGTTTGCTACCCTGCTCTCTCGCATTTTTTTGTGTCAGCTTGCTATATTTTGGTGTATCTTTACTCATTTTGTGTGTATCTTTATTATCTTTTTATGTTACCGTATTATCTTTTTGTACCGTTCTCTTTCTGTCTTTTCTATTTTGTAATATCACGCTTACCATTTTGTGTATCGTGATTATTTTTTTGTGTGGATTGATTATTTTAAAGAGGGGTTCCCCCCTCTACGCTACTCTAGTTTCTTTCGCTTCTTCAACCTTTTCCAGAACTAAGATTGTCAGAGCCATTTCCTGAAAGTCTTTGTCATCAAATCCAATAACATCACCATAAACTCTAATGGCTGTTAGCAATGTATTGTACAATGAGTACATATCATCTGCTGATAGCTTTTCACGATCTAAGATTTCTCCAAGTTTCAAAGAGCGTTCTCTGCGGTTCTTAACTTGTAAGATTTCTTTTGCTAGTGCAACTTGTTCTTGTGTTGTTAGTTCTTTATTCATAGTGTTTCCCTCTATTTTAATTTATCCTATGATTGCAAAATTTCTTTCTAATCTGTTACTCTTTGGTAGTAACTAATTGCTTCCTCATTATCCTTGAAATGCTCATAGATAAAGTCCTCAATGTTACACCATAAATCAGAATATAAACTGCATAGAGTTTGGTTCTTTCCGTTGTGTTGCCAACTCTTATGATTGAGTACCATAGCAAACTCAGTCATGTATTCAATGTTGTCTTGCCATGATTCTTTCGCTCGGTTGTAGGTGTCCTTAACTCCCTCTGCTCCAAATAGGTCGGCAATCGAAAAATCGCTCCAAAAGGTCGTTTTAGGCTCGTAGCCATTCATTTCAAAGATAGGGTTTGTGTATGTTTTAGTTAGGTTCATGTTGCGTTCTCCTTTAATTCTAAGGGGCTTATAGCCCCTCTTTTTTAGTAGTCAATTTCTGTATAGGTTAAGTTGTACTTCGCTACGATTTCATCTTGGATTTTATCCATGTCTGCCGTAACTCGGCTAATAACTTCTTCCAACTTCTCAACCGTTGTCTCTAGCCATTCTTCAACGTTTGTTACTTCCAATTCTGCGATAGCTGAATCAATAGTACCTCTGTCAATCGAAAGTCCACATAAGCTAATAAAGGTTGCGTTTGGTTCGCATGATTCTTCATGAGCGATATGGTATTTTTCTTCATAGTCCTTCATGTAGGCTTCGTCAATACGTTCTACAACAAGTTCCCAAAACTCGTTCATCATTTCTTCTGTTGCTCCGTAGTTATCACTTAGTGTTTCTCCGTGCCACATATAGTTTTCATCTGCACAAATATCTACTCGGCTCATTAAGGCTCTTATTGACATAGGTTTTTCTCCTTTGTTTTCTTAACTTCTTTATGTTTATATTATACACTCTTTTTAACTCTTTGTCAACTACTTTTGCAACTTTTTTGTGCATTTTGATTATTTTTTTGTGTTGTCCTTGCAACTAAAAAGAGGGGATAACCCCTCTTTCTCTATTTTACTTCTCAAATACTAATACAGTTGATACAAATTGTTGATAAACATCTAGGTGTTGTGGTAGGTAGTGCTTTAAAATCCAACCCTTTTCAGCATACTCCGTGATCGTTTGCCCTAGTTTATAATCATCATCTAAGACTACAACCTTGCTTTCCTTTGGTTTTCTTAGCTCTGCAATTTCTTGCTTTAGTTCCCCTAGTTCCTTAATAAGTGAGGGTAAGTCCTTTTCATAGAACTTCTGCCCTAACTTCGTTTGATAAAATTCCATTTTCTCTCCTTGTTTGTTAGTCTAAAAAATATCAATTTTGGCTGTTTTCAACTCCAACATCACATCAAATCTGACGCTGTTGATTTTCTTAGCCATATCAACCAAATCCACGTTAGGCTTAAAAGAATCACTATAGATCAAGCAACGTTGGCAAATGTCGTCTAAAGCCACTTTAGTTGCACCATCAGGAGTAAAGACTTGGTTCACATTAAAAATAAAATCTCTAATGTTGTCAAGAGCTTTAACGCTAGTAGCGTTATCGTTCATATCCTTTGTAAAGACTTGAGCGCTTTTGACAAGTTCAATGACTGCGTGTTTTGTTGTTGTTACTGTGTTGTTCATTTTGTTCTCCTTTTTTCTTAACCTTTTATAGTTATATTATACACCTTTCTTTTCTGCCTGTCAACCCTTTTGTATTATATTTTTGTACTTTTTGATTATTTTTTTGTGTTTATTAAATAGATTTACACCCTAAAATAGCCAAATTAAGAATTAAAAAAGACTATACTACAAAAGCTAGTCTTTTTCTATCAGATTTAAGTTGTTTAAGACGCAGTTACTTCAATGCTACTATTAGCAAGTCGTGACATCAGATTCATTAGAAAGTCATAGTTTAAAACTACTTCCCCTGTTTGTTCTTCTAAATAGTGAAATAGCGTGTTTGGAGTTACCACAAATCCATAATCAAAATTTCTTGTTCCTGCTTCAATCAAAGGATATTCAATAACTCTTTCGATTGCTTGTGAAAGAACATCAAGGATTCTTTCTCCATAGTTATATCCCCACCCTTCACTAGAAAGATTTTTTACTAGATTGTTTGTATTGTAAGCAGAAATAGCAAGCTCCCCAATAAAACGTGTTGACACCTTAATTCCTAAAGTTTTTTGATGAGGTTTTAACGTTTGATACAAGAAATCTTGTTCAGGAGTAAACTTCTCTTTATACAAATCTACTGTTTGATCGTCAATAGAGGTCAAGTTTGAATGAATTGAAGAAAAAACTTCCATACGCTTATTGTTTAGGTACTTAGTAGGGTGACTATTCCCTAATTTTGAGATAACATCATACAAGTAAAAATCAGGCGCAAATTTAATTGTCAACTCCCCAGACTTGATTCTGCTGTTCAGGTTTTTCAGCAGTTCTTGATTTTCCTGTGCTACTTCTTCGTAAGTCATTAGTCTATTAACTTGAATTTTCATGTTTGCGATTCTCCTTTTAAATAATTCCTAGCTCTGTAAATACTACTTTAATTTCATCATTCGTAGCCTGACTTTCAGCTAGTTTTCTGATTTCTTGTAAGCGATAGAGGTTTACAACTAGCGTTTCTTTAAGAGCAGTCACTTTTTCTTCGCTTACATTTTTTGAAATACACCACTTAATCAAGGCTGTTAGACTGTCACGATAACCTTTTTCATTTTCTTTAGCTTCTTCAATACGTTTAGCACCAAGATTATCCATGTATTCCATCACTTGCTTCATCATTTCATCTGCGTAGCCTTGCACTTCTACTGGTAGTGTTGCGTCCATGATTGCGATTCTCCTTTTTATAGGGCGTTGCGTACCCTTTAATTATCTTTATGTTTATATTATACACTCTTTTATATAGTTTGTCAACATATTTTATAATATTTTGATTATTTTTTTGTGTTGTAAATAAAAAACACCCTAAATTCTTGCGTTTTAGAGTGTTCCATAGTTCAATTTTCTGTCAGGATATTCAAGACTTCTTCTAAAATACCCTCTTGTTCAGCAGTTTCAGGATAAATCTCCCAACCCCTGTCATAAGAGACGATTGTTTCTTCTCCGATAGATATATCTAGGTTGTAAATACGCCCTCTATCAATGCCATCTGGGGAAGGTTCATCACTTACCTTAGCTAAGTAGTCAACCTTTTGCCCTTTGTACGTCAGTTTCCCTTTATTCCACATAGCAAACCTCTCTTTCTGCTTATTCCGTCCTTATTGCCCTCTATTTTAGCCCCTGTTACGTTTTTAGAAACTCTACCTAGAATTATGCCACTTTGCTTTAAAATGGCTTATATGCCCTTATATGAGCTTTTAGAGATTAAGAGAAAACTAGCTTTTTATAGCTAGTCTTTTTCTAGTTCCTCTAGACTTTCTTCAAAATAACTTTCGATCTCTTCCCAAGCTCTGTCAGTATAAGCGATAATTCCACTAAAATAGTTATAAAAGTCTAACAGCTCCACTTTAGGTACTAAAGGCTCGTTTATACTATTTCTGGTAAAGGACGCAACGGTTCTACAAGATTCATCAAACATACTGACAAATTCTACAACAAATACATTATTTTCAAGAACAAAGGAAACATACAAACCTTCAATCACATCATTTGCGCTATTGATTCTTTCTATCTTTCTTTCTCGCATGAATTTCTCAGCACTATAGAAGATAGCATACAAACGCTCTAATGCAGTAGTTGTTTTCTTAGCGATTCCCTGCAACCAATAATCAAGTTCCTCTTTGTCATTGTCGTTCCTGATATTGGTATTCAGTCTATAGCCTTTGCTCCCATCTGAAAATTCACGGACATAGCCATAGTCAAGATAGTTGGCTCTTTCTAGTCTGCTTTCCTTAAATTCAAAGCTATCTAAAATCCACCTATCTTTTTCTTTGTCGCTCCAAGTATAGAAAGACGGATATTCTGCCTTGATATAGTCCATCAGGTTTTCCCAATGCCCCCCAAGGTCAATATCAATACGCTTGTCTTTCAACTTGTCAATGATATACTTACCCAAAATATCCCCTTTCTACTATGTCAGAGTTCCGACATAACCTTATCAAGAAAATCTAAAGCGAAAGTTCTTTTACTAACAGGAAAACCAAGGGCGCTTGTATCAAATGTTTCAACAGTCATTTTGTTATGTTCTGGTTCAATGTTGATGGAGACAAAATTTGATACAATTAAACTTTTTCCGTAGTATCTCAAACGTATTGCTTTTTTAGCGAACGTCTCCAAGACACTATCCCAAGTATCGTGTTCCTGACCGATAATACAAGTGTCTTTCAGCTCGTCAAGTTTCAGCTCTACTTTCTTGCTATCTGTTTTCTTTAGTTCTTTCCAAATTGCTCGCAAGATATTGCGTTCACTATCGCTCCAATCTTCAAATTGAGCCATATTTTCAGCAAGATAATCTTTAGTCATTTCAATTATCCCCCTTTACCAATTTTTCAATCGCTTCCCAATCTTCTTCCTTCGTAGTCATCTTAGCAACGTTAATCAAGAGCTTTTTAGCTTCTTCTGAAAGTTCTTTAGCGCTCATATTGTTTTGATTGGTTGCAACTTGTTCCATCTGCAACTGAAAGAAAAAGATTTTTGCAACTAGGTCTGATACAAACTCATTCAGTTCTTTCAGCTTTTGGACTGCTTCGTTGTCATGGTCTGTTTCTCCATGCCATGAAATACCTTGTAGTAAGTCCTCTGGTGTAATGTTTTGTTTGATTTTAAATTCCATTTTGTTTCTCCTGTTCTTCTAAGAAGGTTATATCAAAGAGTGGAAGCCCACTTCCCAAGACTTCATTTTTTAACAATTTTTCCATTTTCTAAGATACTATCAATGAACCAATCATATCCCATAAACCCTTCTGAAAGTTTCATAATCCCCTCAAAGTCTTTTTTGTTTCCTACGGTCATTGTTACATTAGCAACCCAACCGTCTCCAAAATCGTAAGTAAATGTTCTTTTTGCGCCCCTATGCAAATCAAAGCCAAGTTCTATCAACTTTTCTCTTTTTTTAGTAGTTAGGAACACCTCTTTAGCAAACACCTTGCCTTCCCCAGACCACTTTCTATCCCATGTGTTAATTTTACTGTGTCCGTACTCGAATAATAATACTGTCATATTCTGCACCTCTCCATCTATTCTTCTGCAAAACCATAATCTCTGATTTCTTCTTCATCTTCGATACTGGTATATCGCTTGTTCGTTGTTTCTTGCTTACTATTGATAATGTTATCCCAATTATCATCATCATGCAACTTTTTGATCGTGTATAAGCTGTGAATGTTACGCCCTTTGTTCAATCGTTTAATTTTTGTCAAGACATATTCTTCCACGATAGCAAAGTATCTTCCATTTTCGATTAAGTAGTAGTCCATAGTTAAAACTCCGTTTTCTTATTTATGTTTATATTATACACTCTTTTATAATCGCTGTCAACTAATTTGTATTATTTTTTTGTGTTCTATTGTGAGTTGAGGACAACAAAAAAAGAGTAGTTGCCTACCCTTTTACAGTTTACGGTCTGCTAGTTTTCCAAAATCTTCAACTAGCTTCACATTGTCTATATTTAAGTCTCTGAGGATTTCTAAGCGTGATAGAACTTCCACGCTCCCTGTTACGATCCAAAGCATAACCGATAGCGCAACACTCCCTGTAGCTAGATACAAGGCTAGGGAAGGGAGTAAGCTCCAAATAAACAGTTTAATAATAAACACAATGATTCTCAGCATACCTTTACTCCATTTCTCCGAACGCTTCTACGGTAAAATCCTGCTCCTGCTCTGGAAATGGTTCAGCAAAAGCAATCTCAGACAATACTTCAACAACTGCAATTAAAAACCATAAGCCAACTGAAAGCGTCATATTCCTTGTGACTGCATACAGGAGCGTTGGTGGAAACAAGCTCCAAATGATGATTTTTAATGCCAATGCAACGATTTTAACATTTTCTAACATTGTTTTTCTCCTGTTCTAGCTTCTTCTAAATAGTATAGGTAAGTTGAGTTACCTTGGTGTTGGTTGATTTCCTTTTCTACTGCAAATGAAACCGTCTCAACTAACGACTTACAACCAAGGTAGTTTTTCAAAGCAAGAAGATGATTGTATTCATCTTGCGTGAGTGTTATCCTTACAGATTTTTTCATTCTTTCTGTCCTTTCTGTAATGCAGGTGGTAGTTTTTTGCTTACCTCACTCATGACACCTTCTCTGTCTGTAGGCAATGTAGCAAAGAGTAACCCTGATATCCCTGCTTCAACAAAAATCATTTCCTTGAAAACAGCTTCGCAAATAGCAATCATTTTCTGCTCCATCAAATAAGCGTCAAGGTCGTCTCCATTATCCAATTCTTCCAAGTCATGCTCTGCCAACTCGCAAGCCTTGTAGTATAGATTTTCTGCAAACTTTCGTCTTAATTCTTCCATTGGTTTTGCTCCTTTTGTTTTATGATTATATTATACACCTCTTTCAATTTCCTGTCAACACTTTTTATTATTTTTTTATGTTTTTGTATTATATTTTTGTGTTTTGGTTCATTTTGAGCTTTTTTACCCTTATTTATCCCTGCGTTAGAAAACAAAGTGTAGATATGCTCGTTTTTGCCCTCTCTCGTCCTCTCTCTTGCATTTTATCTACCTCTCCGTCCGTTTATGCCATAAAATATTAAACGAGCGCAGAGCGTCTAAAAACAACCTTAAAATTGATTGATAAAAAAACAAGGGAATTATATACTAGTTTACACTAAACACAATATATAGTTCCCAAAAACAAAAAGCAACTAGGAGAAAATCCTAGTCGCTTTAAGAAAATATACTTACCTGCTTTACCCATGCTCCTTATTTCACTTGTTTTTTACGTTTAGTTGATACCAATCCTAGAATTCCAAAGAACATAGATAGTCCTGTCAATCCTAGAGTGGTAGATTCGATCTCGCCAGTATTAGGAAGAGCCTTGTCTTGTTTCTTAGTCCATGCACCATTGTAAGATACAGGTAATTGAGCAACTGGTTTAGGCTTGACTTCATACGCTACAAGTTTACCAGTTTCGTCATAGACTTCAATAGGTGTTTCGCCAGAACGGACGATAGCTTGTTTTTGCGCTTCAAGGTCAGCTAAACGTTTAGCTTCTACTTGTGCGCTATACAAGGCAAAGAGTTTGTCATAAGTTTCTTGGTCGATTTTTTGCTCTTTCAACAACTTATCAAGGATAGATTGTGCTTCTTTCAAGGCAGTTTCTTTCTCTTTAAGAGTAGTTTCTTTTTCAGCAAGAACTTTCTTAGTTTTAGCTAAGTTAGGCTCTGCATTGAGCAAGTTTTCAAGGTCAGCCTTGGCTTGTTCAAGAGTTTTAGTCGCTTGTTCTACTTTGTCTTTAGATAGCGCAAGATTTTTCTCAGCGATCTTGATTAGATTTTTCAACTCTTCCAACTTAGCTTTTTCATTTGCTAGGTTGTTTTTAGCGTTAGTAAGGGCAGTCTGCTTATTAGCAAGTTCTTGTTTCGCTTTTTCAAGATTTTGTTGCTTGATTTTAACATCAGCAGTCAAGGCTTTTAGTGCTTTTTTAGCATTTTCTAGGCGCTTGTTTGCACTAGCGAGCGTGTTTTTTGCGTTGGTAAGATTGCTTTCGGCAGTAGGTGTTTTTAGTGGTGTTGCTTTAAGAGTGTTCAAGCGTTTCTCAATAGTCGCTTGGTTCTCTTTAGCTTCGATATTCTCTGTTGTGGCACTTGTTTTTTCACGTTGCGCCTTAGAGTTTTCAGTCTGAGCATTTAATAGAGTAGTTTTAGCAGTATTGTAGGCTTTTACAATGCTTTCAACAGAATTAGGGTTAGGTACTTCCGTCTTATCTAGCTTGTTACCAGATACTTGCTTGTCTGATACAGTCAAGAAATGAGCGCTAGTTCGTCCAAGGCGACTAGATACGTCAACTCCTAGATATTCTTTATTAGCACCAGCTGATGATAAGCCTGCGAGGTTTTGAGCGTGTTCCCACTCCCAATCAGTAAACATCATTTCAACAATACTTGTGTAAACCCACTTCTTAGCTTCGTCCATGTTATGAATTTCATCACCACTATTGATACTGTTCATGTTCTCAATGTACTGGTGTGTATCATCTTCATAAGTAGGCAATCCGTACTTACGAGCCACGTTGTTTACTGCTTTATTGTCATGACCTTTGCCATACTCCCAACCGTCAGCCACATAACCGTCAGTAACTTCATCAGCTACTTTCACCATACCTTTAGTCACAACCGTCTTAGGTGTTCCAAAACGTTCACGGATTTGGTTCAAGAGGTCGCTAGCATATAGAGAAAGTTCAGTAATTTGCTCTGTTGTCAGATTGTTAGCGTCAACCGTAATCGCTTTGTCATTCATATTAGATTTGAATGAGTTCGCATTGAGATTTGGTTTGTACTCTGCTACTAGAGTTTTGATTGCTTTGTTATTATGTGCTTGCCACTCTGCTTCTTGCTTGATAGGGTGGTAAGGGTTTGTCGCATAAGATTTCAAGGCAGAAACATAAGCGTCTGATAATTGGATAGTGTTGATAGCCTTGTAGTTGCTTTCAGCCGTAGAGAAATCAGTCTGCGCTTTAGCAAGTTTAGCTTGTGTCTGACTAGCCTTATTCGTTGCATTTGTCAAGGTAGTTTGAGTGCTTGCTACGGTATTCTTAGCTTGTGTCAACTCTTTCTGAGCGCTTGAAATATCATCAGCAAGTTTCTTATCATCAGCCTTGGCTTGTGTCAAAGAATTTTCAGCCTTTGATACACTTGTTTGCGCTTGTGCATGTGCTTTTTCAGCATTTTCCTTTTCAGCGACTACTTTTGCTTGTCCTGTACCGTCAAGGATAGCTTGTGCGTTATCTACATTAGTCTGAGCGTTTTTGACATCAGTTTCAGCACTTTCTACCTTATCCTCAGACTTCTTAACCACTTTCTCTTGGTCTTTAGCCATTTGATTGGCTTTGTCAAGGTCAGTCTTAGCGCTTTCTTCTTTCTTTTCAGCGTCAGATTTACCAGTTTCAGCATTAGTAACTTCTTGCTTTTGTTTTTTAATGTTTTCTGGTGTCGCTTTATCCTTAACTGTTTGAGCCTTATCCACTTCGGATTGAGCCTTATCCTTTTCAGACTGTGCTTGGTCTTTCTTAGCTTGTGCTTGGTCTTTCTTAGCTTGTGCTTCTTCTACTGCCTTAGTAGATTTATCAAGTTTGTCCTTTGCTTCGTCAACTTGGGTTTTTGTAACTTCTTTTTTGACTTCTGGTTTCGTTTTTTCCTTAGAAACAGTCTGGTCGGCAGTCGTTGGCACTACTGTTGTTACTTCTTCTGCGTGTACGCTAGTAAATCCTAAACCTAGAGCAAGGGCAGACGCTCCTGCTACTACAATTTTCTTATTGTCCATATAATTCTTTACTCCTTTTTATAAATAACCTAAATAAATTCTAATTCTAAAATTTCACTAATGTTGGTGATGTTCAAAGCGCTCACGATCTTTGATAGGTACTCTTTGTTGATTGAGTTCCCTTGCCCTCGTGCAAACATACTGATAGCAGTTTCACTTAGATTTGATAATTTCGCCAGTTCGCTTTGTGTCATGTTTCTTTCTGCTAAAATCTCTTTTAGCTTTATCTTCACAACTACTTGCATTTAAGCCCCCCCCTGTTCTTTAAAAATTCCATGATTTAATTATACAATAATTTAAAAATTTGTGCAAGAGTTAGGACGAACTAAATAGTATGATAGACAAAAAAAGAGTTAGCATACGCTAACTCTTTCTGCGATTAGTTTTCTTTACGTTTCGCTGTAACTACTAATCCTGCAGTTGACAATGACATAATCAATCCTACCATTCCCAACATACTTGAACCTTCACCAGTATTTGGCAACTGAGGTTGTGGTTTCTTAGGCTCTGGATCTGGGAAGCTATATGTCTTAACTTCGTTAGAAAGTACAGGTGTTCCGTTTACGAATAGAGTGTATTCGTTAGTAACTTCACCGTGTGCAATACGTTTAACTTCTACAAAGGCGTCTGCTCCAAATTCGCTTGTACGAGGGATTGAAGCAAGGAACTCTTTCGTAAAGCGAGTTTCAAACAATCCAGTCTTAGCATTGTAAACTGTTTCTGTATAGGCTTTGAGGTCATCGCCAGCCTTGATAGCTTTTTGATTACCTTTAGCGTCAACTACAACAAAGTCTTTCTTAGCTTTGATTGTGAACCCTTGGTATTCGTCATGTTCTACGTCAAGGCTATCTACGAAACGGTATTCCCAAAGGTCATAACCACGGTTTGCAGGGATAACCCAACCCTCTAGCTTGTAAGTAAGAAGGTCGCCAAGTTGAACACGTTTACCATCAATGCTATCGCCTTTAACATTCAATACGTCCTTATGCACTTCTGGTTTAGGAAGGTGGTTAACTACCTTGTTCCCTGCATATCCGTTACCAAAGTCGATTTGATGTACTGCGTTGATAATATCGCCTTGTGTAAATGTTTGCTTAATCTTGAATGAAAGGTTGTAGGTAATATCCATACCTTTCTTCACATAAGCTTCATAGAATGATTGAGGCTCTTTAGCAACCCACATGTAGAACTCGCCTACTGGTGAGATACCAGAATCAATAACCATTTGACGAAGTTTAGCGTCCAAGGTATTCATTGAAAGAACGTGGTGCATTTGCAACAATTTAGATACGTCTTTGTTGCCTGCAGTGATAGATTTAACTTTCAATGTGCTTGTGTCGATAGAATTTTCGTCTGGATCTTCAATCAAGGCAAAGTTTTTCATGATTGATGATTTAGACGCTTCAACACCTTTGTAATTTGAAAGGTTTTGAGTAAGTTTATAGTTCAACTCGGTTGTAGGTAGAACTGACTTACCATTGATTGAAACTCCTTTACCATCAAGAACGTCTTTGACTGGTTTAGAGCCTGGGGTTTTAACTCTAGGAGTGTTAGATGTAACTGTGTACTTCTTCTTAGACTTAGTTGTCAAAGTCATAGAGTAAGTGTTGTTGTAGAAACCATTGTCATTCAAGACTGTACCAATCAATTTGATTTGTGGCATAACGTAGTCTTTGTCAAGGTTGGCATTCGCTTTTGCAAGTTCACTAGCACCGAACTTAATAACTGTTCTACCTTGTCCGTTATGAGTGAACTCAAACGTTGGGTTTGCTTTAGCAGTTGCTTTTTCGTCTAGTTTATAACCAGATTCAAGTGGATCGTTTAGTTCAATAGCAGTCATCGCTTCACGTCCAGCTTTAAGCAAGCCAGTATTAAGCGTCCAATTAACGAGTGAGCCTTTAGGAACTTGTTTACCGTCAATATCCTTGTTATCGTCGTTCACTACTCCTTTAGAAATTTTAGGGGCATATTTTACAGCAGTCTTGTGATAATCTACTGCAATTTTCTTTTCAAGTGGCACTTTTACAAGTGGTTTCAAAGCAAGTGTGCTCTTAGGTGAAAAGTTTGGAATAGTCGCTTTTTCGATTGAAATTGGTTTAACTTCCTCCTTCACTTCTTTTTGAGAAGCACGTCCGAAGACTCCACCTACGATTGAGTAAGAAGTGTCAGAAGTGTTGATATGGTCGAATGAGAAGTTGATTTTTTGACCTTTATCCAAACTCCAACCGATACCGTTACTGTCAAGAACCCCTGCCGTACTTTGTGATTCGGCTTCATCATTAGCAGTAAATGTGTTACCGCTTTGAGTGATGTTTTTACCAGTTGTGATTTTAGCACCACTGATTGTTGAAGCATTGATAACTTGGTTACTATCTACGTCATTGACAGTTACCTCACTAACGTCATTAGCGTCAGTAACTACTCCAACAGTCACTTGTTTAATCCAACCTTGACGGTCATTACGGTAAGCGCCAGACGCTCCACCACCACCTTGACCGTCAACGCCACCACCACCGTTGGCTTCGCCAGCACCAGCAGAGATAAAGACACCATAACCGATACCACCATCTTCACCTGCCCATAGAGCAACGTAAGAACGGATAAATCCTGATTCAGCAGAAGGAGTAATATTATTAAATTTAAGAGTAACATCACCGTGTGAAGTATTCTTCACTTTGATTTCAGCAACGCCACTCTTATCATCTAATAGGAACACGTTATCAAAATTAGCGTCTAAGTTTGTGTTGCGAGCGTAACCTTGAATAACATTGGCTGTATAGTCAGGGGCAACAGCCTTAGAAGCACCAGAAACTGCTTCAAAAGTTGTACTAGCAGTTGCAGTCAACCCTGTTTCTTTGGTTGTAACTACTCTTACACCAGCGTTTTCTTTATTCCACTTCTCTACAGTTGCTTTATCAGTTTCCCAAACGCCAGTATACTTAAGCCCTTTAGCTTCCATGATAGCTTTGTTGCTTGCATTTACTTTTTCAGCGTTTGCTTTTGCTTTTTTGTAGTTTTCTTCTTTTACCTTGTTATCAGAAAGAGTTTTAGAATTGTAATCTGCTACTGTTTTAGCGTCCTTGTTGCTATCGCCAGAAAAAGTCAGACCATGTTTTTCCATTTCTGCCTTATTCTCAGCATTGATTGTAGCGTTAGTTTCTTGCGCTTTTTTGATTTCGTCGGTATTTGTTACCTTTTCAGCTTTGGCGCTTTCGATTTTCTTCACTTGCGCTTGTTCATCAGCTTTAGCTTCAGCTAATGTATCATGAGCAACTTGTGGCTTTTCAGTCGCTTCTACGCCTGCATTTTTAGCTTTTTCAACTGCTTTGTCAAGTTCTGGTGTTTCAACAGGTGTAACAATTTCTTTACCTGCCTTGTTAGCGTTGTTTGTCATTTCAACGTGTTCAGCAGTAGGCTCTGGTTGTTTTTCAGTCAAGTTTGTTGACGGATAACCAGTTTCTGAAACTGCTTCTACTTTAACTGGTGCAGAGGTTGATTCTGATGTGATTGTTTCAGTTGTCGGTTTAGCAACTTCTGTAGTTGCAGGTGTAGTAGGTTTTACTTCATCAGCAGATACATTGTTGCTACCAAAAGCAACCATCAACATAGCAAGCGCAAGGATAACTCCACAAGCACCAAATTTTGTTTTACGGATTGAACCGAAAGCCTTATATTCATTAGATTTAAACATTAATTTTTTTCTCCTTTTTATTTATAAAGATTAAGCGTTGACTTTATCTTTTAATTGCTTACCTGCTTTAAATGCAGGAATTTTGCTTGCTTTGATCGTGAGTTCTTTTCCTGTTTGTGGATTGCGCCCTTTACGTTCAGCACGGTCACGAACTTCAAAGATACCAAAACCATCAATACGGACTTTTTCGCCTTCTGCTAAGTGTTCAGCGATTTCTGCGAATACAAATTCAACTGCTTCTTTAGAAGCCTTTTTAGTCAAACCTAATTCGCTTGCCATTGACTCGTAAATATCACGTTTTGCCTTCATTTCTTCTTCACCCCCTTTTTATTCTTTAAGATATTTTAGATTATACCACCTTTCTTTTGAAAAAACAAGCCCAAAGCTCAAAAAAAGTATTATTTTATAAAATATAAAACAATACTTTTTCTTTTTTATCAGCCTATAAACTCAACGTTTATTGATTTTATTAGTGGTTCTTCTAGCCATAGAGCGTTGATTAGCTCTTTTTCTCCTAATATAAACTTGTTGTATTTTTCGTATTCTGATAGTTTGGTATCAAGCAATTTCTTTGATAAATCAGCCATATCTCCATTAAATTTTAGAGTTGCTTTTGGTTTTTGCGCCAATAATTTTTCAACGGACACATGACGTTCTTCTGCCAATACTTCAAGTTTCTTATAATAGGGATTTTCTGGACTAGGAGTTGCTACTAAATGTTGCAGGATTTCATCTGGATTGAAACTCTCTGTCAATTTCTGGGAGATTTTCTGGATAGCTACCCTTTCAGAAGCAATCTGCTTATTTCTTTCTTCCCACTCACTCACACTATCAAGCAATTCAACAGTCTTACTGAGCTTTCTAAATATGCTTGGCAAACATAAGAGCGTGTTAAAGTCATCAGCAGTCATTTTAGGTATGCTGTCTAGCGCCTGTGGTCTATTTATGTTCAGGATCAACGTCATCAAAAGGACAATCTCGCTTTCGTTACCTTGCGTGTTGACCTTCACTTTGTAGTGAGTGTTATTGAGCTTCGCATTGTCAAGTCCTGCTTCCTTGGTTTTGTCTCTAAATTCTTCAACCAATTCAGGATAGCTGTCTATATTTTCAGTCAGGAGCTTATTGACCTGTATAGCGTCAAACAGTCTATAGAAATTATCAAGCAATTCTTCTGAACCACCCATTCTACGCTCCCACTTTTCAAGAGTTTCATTCAGGACTACTTCTAAATCTAATAGATGGCTTTTACTCCATTCTTTCAACGCCATTTCCGTTACTCGCCCTGTATCAAAGAACTCTCTCAAACCGTCTCTCAGGTCATCATCTGAGATATAACCTTCATTGATACCTAATTCTACCCACTTGTCATAAGACGCTCTCAGGCGTGGTTTTAAGTGCCAATCCACGTCTATATACGTCACGCCTTTAGGGAAGCCCTCTGTATGCAGATAATCTTCTACAAGCTCCTTAATTGTGCTTGGTTCAGCTTCAATCAAAGTTGCTGTAAAGTCCTGCAAGTCAAAACGTTTTTCAAACATGAGGGTTGCTTGTCTTAATGAATCATCTTTATTTTCTGTTTTTCGTTTAATCGTAACCATATCTACTCTCCTTCTTGTCTATTTTATTGTATCAAAAAAAGCAAGCTATTTGTGAACTTGCTTTTTTGCTTTAGACAACCTTCATCAGCTCTCTTGAACGCTTTAAGTGTTCAGTCAGCTCTGAGACTTCGCTAGATAGGTCATTGACTTCCTTCACAAACCCTTGAATAGCTTTAATAACACTAGAGTATAGCTCTTTATCCTCTGCGTCAGCTTCCTTTTCTCCTTCTTCAAGGACTGTTAGGTTATGATTGCCCCAATCAGCTAGTGTATTCAATGGTACAACTAGGTCACATAGCGCTTTTAGTTCCTTCTCAATATCTTCCTGATTAGTGATAGTGCCAAACGCTACAAACTGGATAGCCTGTTCCTGATTGCCAAAGACTTTCTTATCTTCCTCTGATAAGTCTCCCCCTGCGTCATCAATCTTATGTAGCCATGTTTCTAGGTTAGCTCCAAAGAGCTTTTTGTTTTCTGCTACATTTTGAATCGCAAAGTTTAAACCTGCCAAAGTATAATCTTGAATTGAAATTACTTCTGCCATATCTACTCTCCTTCCCTGTAAGTTGCAAGTTGAATCTGCTCTGTTACGGTGTCGTAATTCCCTGAGTAAACTAGGATATTCTTACCATCAGTAAACGTAATCGTAAACTGTAGTGTTCCGTCCAAGTTAGACTTAAAAACCTTAGTTTTAGAAGCGTCATACTTGTATTTTAAGAGCATTTTTTCCTTGATAATCATTAAGTCTCTACGATAGCTAGATAGGTTATGATTGAGCCTATCAGGTACAATAGATTGCTTGTTAGGGGCTTTTTCAAGAGCGTCAACCATAACTTGAATCATCTTCTTAGTTGTATCTGCTTGCTCCCCTGTTACTTGCTCATTCGGTTTTTCAAGAGTTTTTTCTAGCTCCTTTTGTGGATCACTAGCAATAAGTTCAACTTTTTCTGTCGTTTCCTCTTGCGTAGTAGTTGTCTGGACGCTTGCTTCTTCTAACTTAAAGTCATTTCCTGCGCTTTTCTTGTTAAAGAACAGGAAGAAACAAGCAGTACCAATCAGCACCAAGCCAATTAAGACAAGTAGTATTCTTTTTACTAAACTGTTCATAGTCACTCTCCTACTTTGTGATGGCTAAAATCTTCTTTATTCTCATTAGCATTATAGCCCCCTTTGTCGTCTCGGACTGTGTTTCCTTGCAAAAGGTCAGCTATTTTTTTGTAGTATGTATTCATATCCGAATACCCTTGCAACGCTCCTGTATAGGTACAAGCAAGGACTTTGCCCTCTTTATTCGTCTTAACAATGTAGTTAAGCAAGGCAAATTCTCGCTTATCATTCGTTGCAGGAACTAGCACCTGAAAGTATCTATTAGCGCTTGTAGAACCACTCATAACCGATACCATAACAGGGCTTGCTAGAGCTGTAGTTGATTGTGTCTCCTTACCCCAAGACTGAGAAGCTAGAAGATTGTAAATGTTCTGCTGTACGCTCAAATCTGCGTCAGCTTCCCCTTCTTTTTCTTTTTTCTTAGTCTTATCTTCATCAGCAGGCTTATCTGAGCTTGCACTAGAAGCCAAATAAGGCTTCAAGCTCTTGTAAGCTGTATCTACCTTCGTATCGTAACGGATTCCAATAAGAGTTTTAAAGAAATTATTAAGGTCTGTATCTGCGTTTAACTTCGTAAAGTTCAATGCAAAGTCCGTATCTTCGCCATTCTTATCTTTCTCCTGCTCTACTTGAATATCTGCTAGTTGTCCTTGGACTACCTTCAATTCGTTGTTTTCGATATTCCCAATCTGCGTAGGCAAATCCTGAGTAGAGAACAACTTACCTACTTCATCAGTTGTGTAAGCCTGCGTTACTGTTACCTTTTTAGAAAAGAAAATTCCACCTAAGATAAATGCTACGATTACAGGGATAATCGTTACTAGTGTAATCTTTTTCCAATCGGACGCTTTTACTAAATCCTCTAGGTCATCTAGCCACATTCCAAATTTTTCAAACATTTCTTACTTACCCTTCATCTGGACTATCCCAAAAGACTGAACCGTCAATCTCAATATCGCCTGTGTTGTGAAAAATATCCTCTCTGGGTAGTTTTTCTAACCAACCCATAAATTCTTCACTCCCAACTGCTCCACCTCGCATGATGTTTTCTTCTGGCATATTGACGAGATCAACTTCTAGGTTTTTGTATAAATCAGGGCGCAATACAATTCTGTCCTCGATTTTGCGCCACTCTAACAACGATATGAACACATAACGGTCTTTGTCATCAGTTTTCCGTTGCAAATTCTCTACTATCCGTTCTACTCGTTGTTTCTCGTACTTGTTTAACCGTCTTAAATTCAGACGGACAAATATATAATTCTGAGCCATTGTTATTCCACCTTCGCACTATCTTTCCGTTCAATATAGGTCAGAACAGAAATATAGTCAAATACTGCGATTTTCTCTTGGTTTTCTCCTACTTTGACTACGCCCCAAAGATTACCGTCTCCATCTAAGCGATAGACACGCATAGTTGAACCATCTGAAAGATTGAAAACCCCACCAATCGTATCGTCTTTGTTGATGTAAAGCCCATTTTTGACTAAGGCTTCTCTAAGAGCTTGGTATTCCTCTTTGGTAAGATTGCCTTTTTCTTCCTTTTGAACCTTTAAACTCTCTGGAACTTCTGTATTGTTATCTACGCTTGCCACCTGCTTTGAGCAAGCCACACCTACCACACAAAAAGTTAGTAGGAAGCCAATACTAATAGCCTTTCGTAGCAATCCATGTTTTAAAAAGTTGTTCTGCTTTGTCGTCATCATAGTAAGTTTCCTTCAAATACAAGTGAGCTTGTTCTGATTTTGCTACACTTGTCAGCATTTCTTCAATATCATTACTGATACGTTGCAAGCATTGGTTGAGATATTGAGCAAGAGTAAGCGTATCTTCTGGTGTTGTTACCTTACGCCCTGCCCACTTGTCATAGGTAAAGTTAGGGTTTAAAGCAAACTTCCAAGTGTCGGTTGCTGTGATGTTATTTTCACGCAACAGCGCTTCATATCGCTTGTAGCTCTTGTAGTATTCCTGCAATTCCTCTGACTTGTCAAAATCTTCCTGTGAGTAGATAGGGAAATTGTAGTATTCAACCGTATAGACGATATGCTCTAGCCCCTTAATATCATTTTCTACCAAGTGGTTTTCGTCAGGAACGATTAGGAAGCCCCAATCTGTAATGTCATAGATGACTGGACGGACGTAATCTCCCCAATCCACGTTATCTTCTGGATCAATGACTGGAACGCTCTCAATCATGTAGTCATTCTTCAATCCATCAAGGCGTTTCTTCCATTCCAAAACTTGCTCGTCATACCAATCCGTTAGAAGCTCTACATAGAACGTTCCCCCTTCTTCCTCGTCTTTTTGTAGGGCGTAGCTTTCTGCCGATTCAATCGCTTCATAGATAGTAAGTTCTGCATAGTCTTTTTCTAAGAACTTACGGTATTCTGCCAAAAAGTTATTGTAAGAAGCAATAACTTTCTCTAGCATTTCCTTGTTATTCTCGACAATGAATAGAAATTCCTCTTTAATCTGTTCTTCTGTTTTAGCCATGTTTATTCTCTCTTTCTAGTGTTTTGTATCATCTGCTATTTTATTGATGTTTTCATCTAAAATCTCAATCCCACTATCGGTATGATAGCCAAGTCGTAGGATTTCTCCTGTCTCACGGTTGAAAACAGAAGGAACTTTGTCAATATCAGGAAAATGCTTTACATATTCCTCGCCAAACGCACTTGTCACGTCCACATAGACAATAGCTGTCTGTTCTCTACCTGTAAGGCTTTGGAGTTTTGGAACTGTTGCCTGACACGCTTCACACGTTGGGTTCATAAATACGATATATGAGCTACCCTCGATTGCAGACTTATCTTTATCTGATACAGAAAATACAAAGTTAGGATTGCTTTGATCCAATAGCCTGAATCCATCTGCTCCCATATAGCCTATATAGGTTCTACTAAACAAGCTAAAGCCTAGCCAAACAACCGTTGTAGTCAGCCCTACTCCAAACACTACCCACTTCCAAACTGTTTTAAAGTTGAATAGTACAGGTATCAGTCCTACTGTGAAAGGTAGAATCATAAAGCCTAATACATGATAATAATGCTTGAATGAATAGCCTAACTGGAAGGGCAAAAGGAGTAGTACAAGCACCAAGACAACTTTCAGTACAAAGAATAACCACTCCTGAACATTAAACTCCGAAAACTTCAAATTCATTAGTTGTTACCTTCTTTCTTCTTCTTAGTCTGTACTGTGTTTGAATCAGCGTTCTTATCCTCTTTCTTAGAAGAATCATCAGAACTTTTTGGTTTTTCTCCTGCCTTATTCTCAGTTTTCTTTGCTTTAGCCTTGGAGTTTTCAATGAACTTCTGTACCCACTCGTCATTATAAGTAACCTTTTCCCCTTTTGGATCAAAAACTGTCAACGTTCCTGTCTGGTCGTACTTCTGAATGATGTATCGCTTGTCCTCGAAAGTAAAATATCCTGAAAGCCCTGTCTTGTCATTTGGTTTGATAGTATCAATAGCTGTAGTCAGCGCTTTAACATTGTTGTCAAACTCGCCACTAGATAGAGCTGTTGCTGTTTCTTCTTTCTTAGGAGCTTCTTCCAAGATTTTCACAACTTCCTGCTCTGCAAGACTGGAAGCCTTGTTGTTTTCATTGACTTGCCAAAATACCAAGCCACCAATCGCAAGGACGGTAGGAACACCAACTGCAATATACTTCAACACCCCACCTTTTTTGCGTGGTTTTGCGTCTGCTTCTGGTTCAGAATCATCTTCTGCAACTGGTTCTTCTAGTTGTTCTGGTTCATCTGCTACCTCTGTGTCAGCCACTTCTGGAGCTTCAACTGCTTCTTCAAGGTCAGTATCTTCAAGTTCAGGCTCTACATAGGTTACTGGCTCTATCGGTTCGGTTGCTACTGGTTGTTCCTTCATTTCTTCAACCTCGGCTACTTCCTCAATAGGTAGGACTTCCTCAACTGGTTCAACAGGCTCAATTACTGGCTCTTGGACTTCTTCTTTTGGTTTTGGAGAAGCAAGTCTCATTCGTTTTCTTGGAGAAACTGCCTGTGGTGTCCGTTCAGTATGTTGTGGAGCGTGTATAGTAGAATTGCCCTCTACAGGCTCATTCTCATTCTCCTCTACTGGTTCAGGTTGAACTTGTTCTGGTTCTCCCTGCAAGCTATTATATAGCTCCAAAAAGTTTTCCTGACCGTTGTTCTTGATGTAAAGGTCAATCACTAACCCTACTAGCGTAGTGTATAGTTCAGACTGTTCTTCCGTCTTACCTTTGTAATCATACGTCAGGATTTTTTCAAGCTCAGACTGGCTTACTTGACCGTCCTGCAAAAACCGTAACATAGCTTTTAATTTTTGTTGCCCCAAAGCAGGTTGATTTTCAATTTGCTCCTGCAAGGCTTCATACTTACTAATCATCTGTTCTCCTCTCTATCAATCTACAATTTCAATCTTATTATCGCTACTCAACTTGTATCTGCCTAACTTAATAGATGATACCGTGATCGTTAATTGTGAACGAACGTGAGTGACTTTTTCAATCTCCATATCGTCCATTGTTACCTTATATCCACTTTTCATAGAATCTACTGGCAATCCCCTGCCATTAGAACCAAGTAAACGGACAAACACTAGTTCTTCCTCGTTAGGAGAATCAACCTTGGTATTTTGCAAGATAATTCGTATCTCGTCTGATGACTTTTCATAAGCGCAGACTGTCTCAAATTCTGCTTCTTCAAAAATCAAGTCTTGGTTAATTCCTCGAAAGAACATTAGACCTTGTATTTTTTCTGCTTCAATAGCTACCATCTAATCTCTCCCACTATAAAATTCTTTCAGGTTTTCTTGCTCTCTATCAATCAGGACAAGCCCACCTGTATAGACAAATAACTTCTCATAAGAGACAACTTTGACGTATGAATCCTCAAAGTCAAACTCTACATAAGGATTTTCTGAACGCATAACTTGACCTGCCTGTACTTCTCGGTTAGAAGGCGTGTCAAGGTACAAGCGAAATAGTCTGCCTGTGTTGTTTGCGACATTCCCATCTTGGTATTTTGGATAGACGGTGTTATCTTCCTCTATCTCTACTAACAGCTTCAATGGTTTGGTACTTAGCACCTCTGCCACCTTTAGTTTCTTATCGCCAAAAAAACCTTCAATATCGAATGTTTTATAGCGCTCAAAGTTTGTGTAGTTCCTTGTTTTCTCAAACGTTGGAACGTGCTTTGTTGACTTTCTTACTTCCACTTTCCTTTTCCTTCTTTCGTTGCGATTCTATTTCTAAATCACTTATATAGTCTAGGAGTTGGATCATCTTAGCAATGCTAAAGTGAAATTCCTTATCTCCTGTATATAGCTGTCTGATACTGTTGGTTGCAATAGCAGAACCAACCTCGTCTGTCTCCTTCAATTCTTTTCGCCATTTGTAAAAGAACTGCTTGTCTCGGTCAAATATCTTTCGTAGTTTTTTCTCAAAGTATTTGCCTTTCTTATGTTTATCTAAGATTTTACATAGTTGCAGGATAACTGTTCCTCGCAACTTAAAGAACTTCTCTTTATCTTTCGTATAGAAGATTTTAGAGGTCGTTCCGATTTTCATTCCATTTACTACAAAGTCTTTTGGAGCAAGTTTCTTTTCTTCAATAAACTGCATGATTTCATCTGTTAGGGCAATATACTCTTTTTCAACAATCCTATGTTTTTGCAAGTTTATCTCCTCTCTATGTTGTTTTTATATAATCTATAATACCATTATTATTTTCATCTTACAACTATATAAATAAAGGTTTTTTTATTTTTAAAAAAATTAAACTTTTTTTATCTTTTCTGTTGACATAGGTTTTTCATTGTGTTATTATTAAATTGTGTTAAGTGATTATTTTTTTGTGTAAGAAGATTATTTTTTAATATATCTCAACACAAAAAGATAAACACAATCTTATATTTCAGGAGTACATTATGAAAGTTGTCACTATTACTTCCCTTAAAGGGGGAGTTGGTAAGTCGGCTATCGCAACATTATTGGCTGATTACCTTGCTTATCATGGACGTGTCTTACTAATTGACGCAAACCGTCAGGGAGACACTACCAAGCGCTTTGTCTATCAGGAAAACGAAGAAGGGGAAATCGTGAATATTTCTTCTGAGGAAAATCTCTTTGAGAATATCTTCCGTAAAAAACCTGTTAGTCCTTTAACGGTTAAAGATAACCTTGACCTACTTGTAGCCACTAAGAGCTTAAAAGAGGTTGAAGATTATGTTGAGCATAAAGAGCGTAAAAGCCCATTGATCTTTAAACGCTGGCTCAAACGCTCTAAACTGAGTGAGTTCTATGACTACGTTATTATTGATACTCACAATAGCGAAGGTGTACTACTTGATAGCTTCTACCTAGCTAGTGACTTATTGATTGCTGTCACAGGTTCAGGGCGTGATGAAATGGACGGAGCTATCGGAGTATATAACCGTGCAGAAGCTCTGAAAAATGATGATAACCTTGTCAATGATGATGACGAACCGATTATGAAGGCAAAAATTGTCTTTGTAGGGAACTTGTTAAAATCTGGTGGTGGTACTCATGGCGTTACTGCTACAAATGAATACCTAGAGCAGACCAAGGATAATGACTTGTTCATTACGAATATCTGGGAGCGAAATATTTTCCGTGACGCAAGTTTGGAAAATAAAACTATCTTTGATATTATGAAGCGCTCTAAGTATCGTGACAAGAGCTTTGAAAAATACTTTAGCAAACTACAAGAAAGTCTTGAAACAATTAAGAACGCTATTGACCTAGCATAAATTAAGCATAATCTGATTATCATTTTGTGTTGGGATATTATTTTTATAATCATTCCAACACAATAGTATAATCTTGAAACACTATTTTATAATTCAGAAATTAAGAAAGAGGAAATTAAAATGGCATTTGACCTACCGACAAAACAACCTAGTAAAACAAACAAGAAAATTGTCTTGGACGCTATCGACACAGAAGATCAAGCACCTGTTGAAGCTCCTAAAAAGAAAGTTGCTAAGAAACCTGCTAAAAAGAAAGCAGAGCCAAAACATGAATCTAAGAAAGAAGCTACAGAACAACCTAACGCTTTCTTCCGTAAACTCCAAATTACTGAGCCTAAAGCTGAAAAGCTATCAACAAACATTTCAGACGCAAACTTACAGAAGTTAGAGCGCCTTATTGAAGCAGGTTGCCAAAACAAATCTAAAGCCATTGGGGCTATTCTTGACGCTTTTGACGTAGAAAAAGCGATTGAAGAACCTACGTTCTTTGTGAAGAATACCATCACTACGGACGCTCGCCACAACCGTCTAAATATCTCCATGACACCTTCTCAACGTGAGAAACTTATGACGGTAGCACACGCAGGACTTGGCAACATTGCCCTTGCCTTCTCATGTATCTTGAACGCCTTTGACGTTGAAGAAGCCTTAAAGAATATGGAAGAATAAGCTAGATTATTTTCTGGCTTATTTTTATTATCTTTTTGTGTCCTTAACACCCTTTTATGTGTTTATGTATTATCTTTATGTTTTGAAAAATTAAAAAAACGTGTTGTGAAACACGCTTTTTTAATTCCCTGAAATAATCTTCCCTGTTGTTGAATCGAAGTCTATTTTCAGTTCTTTCAAATATTTCTTGACGGTTGGCTCTTGGACGTTGAGCGCCATAGCAATCTGGGCTACACTTTTGAACCTGCCCTTCTTAACACCTGCAAGTAAGGCTGTCATTCGGTCAGATTTACCCATAGAGGAAGATAAGCCCATGTTAGATTGAGCGTTCCTTAACCCTGTTCCTCTTGTCGCTTCTCTTGAATAATCGGCAATTTCTTTGCTAGACATGACCTTACGTTCGCTTCTACGAGTGATGACGTTTGGATCATACGTTGTGATGACCTCGCCTGTATTCGTACTACTCTTTTTAAAAAAATCATTAGGATTGTAACCCATTTTTTGAACTCCTTATTTTGTTTAAAATCATTTTATCATTTTTCAAATATTTTTTCAAGAATATTTTTTCTTAAAATGCTGATTTTTCAAAGGACTTTTGATATAATAGTTGTGAATAATAATTTATTTAATCAACAAAGGAGCAACATGGAAACAGAATACATTGAAAAACTGATTGAGTTTGCGTGTAACCGTATTATAAATGACCTGAAAGAAGGGAAGTTTACTGCCTACTTTGTAGCGCAACAAATCGGTATTACTCGAAAGTCCGTCCTACACTTGGTAGAGAACGGTTGGGAGCAAGCACGATACAGTACGATTACTGGCTTGATTGAGTTCTACGAAAAACATTATGGAGTTATTAGTCTCCCTAAAACTGATGAAGATTATAAACTTTAAGGAGTGACCTATGAGTTCAAAATCAAAGAAGAAGAAAAAGAAGAAACTACAGAGGTACTACAAGAACGGTAAGAACGTTTATCCTTACGCAAAGGCTTCTAGGGTTTTATGGAGTTTAGGATTTACCTTTGCTATCTTTGCAGGATTGACAATAGCAACCCAATTTATCATGTTCATACTACAGAAACTAGCCTTGATGATACAAGAGACGGTAGGAGCTGATAGCAAGGTAGGTACAAACCTAGAAAAATTTATCCAAATAGACCTGCCATTAGGGGGGATTCTAACAGCTTTATTGTCTGCCCTGCTATTTATTGTTCTTGCCTATCTGGTAACGATTGCTTTTCGTCATCACGAAGGAGAACTACAGCCTTTTAAAGACGATAGAATGGCAAGGACTATTCGTAGAGACGTTATCAAAAACCTAGAGCTGAATGTTCTGGACTATGACGACAAAGGGAAGGTCAAAAACTCCAAACAGGACGTGAAGGCTCGTGACATATTAAGACGTATGGATATTGAAGTTCATACTCGTAAGGAAGTGAATGGAAGTGATTTTCTTTCAATCGCAACCGTCAAGATCGAACGCCCAAAAAACAAGGCTATTCGTAAAGTTCTTGAAGGTACGTTCTTTAAGGACTTGCCTAGTGAGTTGACTTTTGTAACAGGGGAGCTATTCGCCTTCTCAGAGCGCCTAACTGAAAAAGAGTTCTATTTCTTTGAAGCAAAAGCTATCGTAACTGATGAATACGTCTATAAGATTGAGGAAGCGCAGAAAAAACTACAAGAAGCTCTTGGCAATGGTAAGAAGTCTGGCAATGGTTCTGATGAAGTTGAGATTGTTGATACAGGTGTTTTTACAAAAGAAAAAGCCTCTTGGGATATTGAGGTTCTGTACGATAAGAAATTACAAGAAAAAATTGAAGAACAAACCAAACTTGCAAATGAAGAAGTCGCAAACCTCTATCTATCACTTGAAACCTTTATCAGTTCTAACGAAAAAGTAAACCTTCAATTTGTTAGTATGAGGGCGACAAACTCCAATGCTCAATTTGTTTACACGAAACCAAAAGGTGTAAATAACATGGGTACGGAGCAGATGAAGGAAAACTTAGAAAGTGACTTGGGTAAACAGGATATAAATATTACCCTAAGAGCAGGTCAGATTATTATTCAAATTCCACTTGATAATAAGATTACTGCTGACGCTTACACCAACTTTTTGAAAGCCTTTTTTGGCAAGAAAGACTTACCACCACTACAAGCCTTAGTTGGGGTTGATACAGAAGGTGTACCAAGAACTTATGACCTAGCAACATCTCCTCATCTATTGACAGCAGGTACGACTGGTTCTGGTAAGTCGGTTGGTCTTAACATGATTTACCTGTCTATCATCTTGCGTAATAGCCCTGATGTTGTTCAATTTATCATCATTGACCCTAAGAAAACGGAGTTTACACCTTACAAGCGAAGTCCTTATCTCTATACAGACGTTATTACAGACATGGACGGTGCTAAAAACGCCTTTAATGCTGTTGTAACTGAAATGGAACGTAGAAATAGCTTGTTTGAAAAAATTGGAGTTCGTAACCTACAGACCTACAACCAAAGAGTAGCTCCTGAAGATAGAGAGCCTTATCTTATCCTGATTGCAGACGAGGTGGCAGACCTTATTATGACAAATGGCGACGAGGTAGAGGATTCAATGCAACGTCTAGGGCAAAAAGCCCGTTCGGCAGGTATCTTGATTCACCTTGCAACTCAAACACCACGAGCTGACATTATCAAGGGTAAAATCAAGGCTAACTTGCCTTCTCAGATTGTCTATAAGGTTGCCAACAGCATTGAAAGTGATATTGCGATTGGAGAATCAGGAGCAGAGCGCTTGCTTGGTAAAGGAGACACTTACGTTAAGTGGTCAGATAACCCTAACCTTGTTCGTGTTCAAGGGGTATTCCTTACAGACGAAAATATCAATGACATTATTGATTCCACAATTCAAAAATATCCTGATGAACGTTACTACAATGAGCGTGTACCTTTGGACGCTTTTGAAGATGGATTTATCAAACCTAAAGACCTTGGAGATATTTCAAAAGGAGCTGTTTACCGCTACGCCATTAAACACCAGAAAAGCCCTATCATAGACGAGGACATGGACGAGCAGGACGTAGTTGCCCCTATCCAAGAAAAGCCAAAGGGTACACCTGTTATTGCTTCTGCTCAACCTTACGATACAACGAGTGTTCACAAAGAGACTTTTGAGGAGTACAGGAAGCGTTACGAAGAAAAGAACGCCATGACAGCCCTAGAGCTAGATGACATACTAGGTACTCGCAAGCGCAAAGTGAACGCCCTGATAAAGCAAATGGAGCTTGAAAAAGAGAAAGAACAGGAGCAGGAAAAGGAAGTTCAGAAGTTAGATCACGAAGTAGAAGAAGCGATTGAGGAACGTGTTACACATAACGAACCTGAAACACCTGTTGACAAGGAAGCTATTGCTAACGAACTCTACCCTGATGAACCTACTCCAACCGAAGAAGTGAAGAAGGATAACTCAATCCTTCCAAAACCAATTCCGAAGGATTGGAAGTTCAGAAAAACTGGAAACAGAGGGAAAATGTAGTGTTTCACATGAAACATAGGAGATTTAAGAAAGTATGAATAGACTAAAATTACTTTGGTTGAGGGTTGACCTTTGGTTTAACCCCTACAAGTACAATGAGGAAGGGATAAAAGCCCTGTATGCTCACAATAACCCTAAAGAGAAAGTCAAAGGACTTAGCAAGCAACAAGTAGTAGATAGCAACATGATTGCCCTTAATATCACTACTGTTGCAAGTCCTATTGAGCTTGCGAACGGTATTAAGGAGCTTGAAAGCAGACCTTTTGATAATGGTATTTACTACCACGATAACCATTACCATCAATACCTAATCAAGTATGACAAGGGTTCTGGTAAGAGATACCAAGCACGAAACGGTAGCAAGCGTAGTCGCTATAAGAAGCACCTGAAAATCTATCCTAAAGGCGTAGCTCGCTATGACCTTACACATATCAATTCTATTGGCTTTCATGGAGACGAAACCTTCTGTATTGGGTTTGATAGCAAGCTCAACCAAGATGACATGAATAAGTTTGAGGAAAAGGTAAGAGCTGTCAACAACAAACAGCCTATTTACTGGTTTACCGATATTCAACTACAGGAAGATTATTCTGCTCTTTGGGTAGCAACCATTGTTTCTTTAGACGGAGAAATCCTACTCCAAGAAACCTTCCATGATCGCTCTAATTTCCATTGGGAGATTGAGTGGAAACGTAAGGTGGGATAATGCAGGGAAACTACGACAAAAAAGCCAATGTTTTCTGTAAGGTTCGTATGCTGAATGGCACGCGCCTTACCTATCAATTCCCTAACGACCTTAGAAAAGCTATGCTACAGTCTTATCACGAAGGGAGCTTGAAAGAAATCCTGAACGGAGCTTTAATCAATGTTCCTACGACTAAGTACAACAGGAAAGGGCAAGCAACCCTTCACTTAGGGAAGATTACGCAGGTTTTCATAGCAACTCATAAGAGCAGATGGCGAACCAGAGGTCAATTCCTAACAAGTGATAACTGGCAGGGAGAACTGGATAAAGCAGATATTCGCTTCTTACTCCACGACCACTCTTTCCTGAATAAAATCAGGATTCGTCTGGACTTGTTCAAGTGGAGAAGTCGCTTATAAATCAAAAAAAGCATATTATAGATTATTTAATATGCTTTTTTTCTTTCTACCCCTTTATCTTATATAGGTTTTATGTTATAATGAGTGTAAATAAAAATGAAAGGAGTTCGCTATATGTTGGATTTTGTTCATACTCGTAAAAAAGTGATGGAAATTATGGCAGAGGACGCTCTAACAACTATGGATTTGTTGGAGAAAGTCAAGGCTGATACAAAACACCTCGGCTCTTTCGCAGGAGACGGTTTGCTGATTCCACCACCTGCAACAAGCTATGTTATCAACAAAGCTCTTGCAGTTTTGAACATGGATCAAAAAGACCTAATCAAAAATGCAGATGGATTGGATTCTGTTTCTAATTCTGCAAAAGAGGTTAAGGAAAGTATCCGTCTTATCACTACGGATTCTGATGACGTAGCCCTTGTCTCAGAAGAAGTATTCACAGTCATTTTTGACTATCTAACTGACGCAGTTCAAGCGTTCGCTCAAAGTCTCGAAGATTTCGGACAAGAAAATAACAAAGAATAGAAAGTCTTTCACTATTAGTAACTATCAGTATAAAAAAACAACTATTTCTGGGAAGAAGTAGTTGTTTTTTTTGCACCCTCTAATTTGCCCCTAAAATCGCCTGTACGCCATTTTAAGAAAAATGGGTATAATTTATCGCCTATACAAAAAAATCCCCTCTTGGAGCAAATGAGGGGCAAATAAAGCGAACCTAGATGAACAACAACGATTTTTTTAGAATAGGAGCGCTTTTTTTATTTTTTCACTGTACGAATACTATTATACCATAAAAACCCTTTGAAATAAAGGGTTTTTGACGTTTTTTTAATAATATTTTGAATTTTTTTCTACATCATGCACAAGCTGTATCAGTTCGTGGTAGGCTTCTGCACTTTCTTCTTTTGCGCTAGAAATTTCCTGCATGACACTTTCCACCCCTCGGCTCAATAGATATAGCTGTCCTAGTTCGTTAAGAATACTCTTGTCGCCTTCTTCTCGGATTGCTTCAAGTCTAGCTTTTTCTTTCTCAACTACTTTTTTATAGTTGCCTAGAATTTCTAAACATTGAGTGTGGGGGTTTGTGATGGTAAAATCTCCACCGTTCAAATAACTTTGATATTCTCCAAGTCCAAATTTGCCTTCAATCAATTCACTACCTAAAGTCATAGCCATTAGAGAATGACTAGAAACTACTAGAAAACTTTTGCCTAAGTTTAATAGCTCCTGAACATAGTTTTCATGGGCTATTCTAATTCTAAAATGTAGGTCACTCTGAACGAAGCATTACTTAATTTACTCCTTGCGCCCTCTATCTTAGATAGGTTTTTTCTGATTGGAGCTTTGTATTCTTCTGGGAAAGGCGCTCTCTTAAATCCAAAAACGTCCTCTCCCTCTAGGATAGAATCCTCTAATTTTAGCAAAGGGTACAGCAGAAATATAGGGAAGTGAATCCTTACTTGCTCAATTTCTTCCAACATATTTTCAAGTTGGTTTGCGCCTGTACTCTTTACTTTGTCTCGTAGGTTTTCTAAGACTGTCTCATTGAACCTGATATTCGATTGATTGATTACTACAGCCTTGATTACGGTTGAAAAATAATCACGAAAAGCACGAAAGTCTGAGCTGTCGTTTATGGTTTTACTTTTAGCCATTAAGACGACCATTAAGTCATTTTCGCTTTGTGATCCATTTACTAAGTCAAGCCTTCTCCATTGGCTATTCAATTCTTGGCTTTGAGCTTCTGTCAGTACGTTTTCTAAAGTCGCCTTGACTACATCAAGTCTGCGTATGCTGTCAAAATAAATAGCAGTCTGCTCAAAGACATTGTAGGTTTCTTTTTGAAGCCTTTGAGTATATTCTGTCTGAATTTCTGTCAACATATTAGACTATCCCCTGTTCTAGCAACTCTTTACTTGCTACAGTCAAGTTATCTTTCAATGCTGTTAAGTTGTTCATGTAGTAGTAAGGGCATTTTTCTGCCATTTCAAGAATAGTATTGAGTTGATGAACTAACAAATTGATTGTCTCAATCCCTTCATCAAGTTTGCTATCTTTCTTTTCCTCACGTTCTGCTTCTAGGCGTTGAAGCTCTTTTTTAGCAGAATGACGGAGTGGTTCAAGCTCTTTTGCTTGGTTTCTGTACGATACGATCATTTCGTCATAGTTTGCACTTGCAAATGTTCCTACAAAGTCATAGACACTACTTTCTCCTGCGAGCAGACGTTCGATTCTGTCACAAATATTCTGAATATCAGAAATTACGGTCAAACTTGTTTGTCTAACCCCTTGGATAGTTGAATAAGCAAGGCTATAGGACATAAAGAATACATCAGAGTAAATATCCTTTCGCAAGTCATCTTCTTGTGGAGTGTGTTTGGAAGCAACAACAGCAATAACCATATCGTTATAAACACCACCCAAGCCCTCGTTAATAGTCTCTACAGCTTTACGGTATTTCTCAGGTAGGTTTGAAGGAGCAAGGTCAAAGCTCTCTTGGATTTTGACAATTTCCCCTTCCAAGCCAAGCAACGGTGCAATAATACTACTGTTTAAAATTTCGTAGATACCATGTAATGTTTGAAGGCTTGCCATAATTCTTGCTCTAGTATCGTCAGTATAAACGTGTTTTAAAGTTTCATTGACTTTCTCAATGTTCGCAAGCAATTTCGCTCGGATTTTGTAAAGTTGATCCGTGGTATCTAAATATTGTAAACGGAAAGCAAGGTAGTCTGCATTGCTACGGATATAGGCAACTTTGTTAGCTAAGTCCTGAATTAACTCGTCTCCACTATCCAAGGAAGAATAAAGAGAAACATTTTCCCAACTTTCCTCTAGTCCGTCTGCTAAATCTTCCTTCCCACCATCACGCAACGCCCAAAGAATTTCATCAGGAAACATACACGTTTCTGAATGGTATTTGTCATCTACAACAGTTGCAATATTATGTAAAGCTCCTGCTGTCTCATAAGTAAAGTCACTTTGTTTTTCACTCAACATGGTTTGTACCTCGTTTTTCTTTTTTATATTTCTAGTATAGCTCATGTTTTTCTTTTTGTGTGAACAGGCTCATAAAAAAAGACTGTTTACATTTTTTCTTGAAAGAGGAGTAAAATAAAAATTGTTTTGAAAAAAGGGGGACGCTTATTTATTTACTCTCTCTCTCAATAATAATAATAATTATATATATAGGAGCGATTTTGACACCCCTCAAACACGCATGGTTGAGCGATTCTATTTTTATTGCACAACCGAAAACTGGGGTTTGCACAACCGAAAACTGGGGTTTGCACAACCGAAAACTGGGGTTTGCTAAATTTTTAAAAAGTAGTATTTTTTATATTGCACAACCGAAAACTGGGGTTTTTCCGTTTTAATATAACTAAAAATTTGTTAGTTGGGAGAAAAAATAAATCGGAGTGCCTAAAACTATATAAATACAAGCGATTATAGACAAAAAACTTATAAAAAATAAAAAAAGTTAAACAACTTATAACTAAATGGTTGTTATCTTGAAAAAAATGTTATATACTAGGTACATAAATACATGGAAAGATGATTATTATGAGTGAATTAACAGAAAAAACAAACGAATTAGTGGAGAATCAATCTGTTACAGATTTAATTGATAAACAGAGAAACATTCTTGCTAAGAGTAAAATTCTAAAGCTATCTAACCTAGCAAATAGAATGACACCAATCCAAAATGCTATTTTCTCTTTAGCTTTACGGAATGTAGTAATTGATGGGGATAGAGCTATAACGGAAGTTCAGGTATCAGAACTCCTAGAATTGATTCAAAGTTCTGATTATAGCAAATTCAATAGAACTGCAATCAATAGAGATAAAAAAGCTATACAAGAAAATCATATCAATATAATTGACGAAAAATTCTTTAACAATGATCCAAATGGGAAGTCAATGTCAATAGGGATTTTTAGTTATTTTCAATATGAACGTGGGAAATTTATTGGGGTATTTAACACCACTCCTGACCGTAAAGGAAAGACACCTATTCTTGATATTTTAAAATCTCAGGAAGTAAACCCCTTAATGTATAACCTTAATACATTTTCACAGTTATCTCCATCAGGTCAAATGTTATATGAGGAGCTTTTGATTTTTAGTGGACAGAATATTAGGTCTGCAAAATATGATATTGAAGGGTTGAAACAGTTGTTTAAGTCTAACGGACAATCCATGAATCGTTACTATACTATCAACCAAAAGCACCTAAAAGGGGCGATTGAAGATATTAACAAATATACTGATATGGACTTAGTTGTTAAACCAGTAAAAGAAGGACGTGCTGTTGTTGGGGTTGAGTTGGTCTGGTCTATTGATAAGGTAAAATTACAAGCTACTGAACAACAACGTAAGACGTTAGATGAATTGTATGTTCAACTTAAAAAACTAGAACCTAGCACAAAAGAAGATTTATCTTTATTGCGCAGACTTGAAAATCCTCACTTGGTAAGTAAACAGGAAGCGCAAGGGCTTATTTCAATAGCTATTGGACGAGTAGGAAGTTTAGCTATTGAACGACAACCTGCACTACCGACTGAACCAGAGAAAAAGTTGGTTGCTGATGTAGAGAAGGTAAAAGAGTTGTTTCCAAGTGCAGAGAAAAGACAACTTAATCTAGTTGCAACAACTATGCAGGATTTTCCAGAGGAAGAACAGGACGCTATCTTAGAGTATGCTTTGTTTTTAGGTAAACACAATAACGCTAGAAGTGTGAAATATATCCTACACCTTCTTAATGGTTGGGTTATTGAAGGGATAGAAACAAAAGCGCAAGCAGTTGCCCTTCACGACCAAAACTACGGAGAACCCCTAGAAGATGTTTCTGAGGTTGAAATTTCAGATGATTTTAGAAGCGCTATGGACTTATGGAAGGACTAAGCAATGAAGATTTTAGCTATTGATCCATCTTCAAATTTTTACGAAACGTCCACAACAGGTATTATCCTACTAGACAACGAGGTTGAAATAAACCATTGGCTAGTAGGGTATGGACGTGACAATTTCAAGGATTGGTATGATGAAATAGGCAAGAACCTTGACTATGATGTAGTTGTAACAGAAAAGTTCACGGTCAGAGAGAACGACAGGGCAAGGGATAACACTCCTATCCAGACAATCGAAATGATACAAAAATGTTTCCCTGACACTAAGCTGATTAGTAACAACGAATATAAAACGACTGTTCCTGATGAACTCTTAAAGTTGCTGAACTTGTGGAAGTTCCCTGAAAATGGCAACCATAATGACTTGCGAGCGTCTGCAAGAATTGGCTTGCATTGGGCGATTATGACCGAACAAAGAGAGGTTATACAAGCTATCGGCAAGAGGGTTATCCCTGAACAAAAATAAAAAGTTAGAGAAAACTCTAGCTTTTTTTCTTTTCTGTGATATAATTCATTTATGAGAACAAAGTCCTTTCACGGACTAATAATTATCTAAAGGAGAACAGATGGAAGTAAAAGCACTACCACTAAGGGCTTGGTTGGCATGGAAGAAGATAAGCCATAAAGAATTGGCTGAAATTGTAGATGTTTCCCCTCGTTCAGTCTCTAAATGGGCGACAGAGGGCTTGATTCCACTACCAAAGCACCAACGCAGAATTGCAGAAGCTCTAGGAGTTAAACTAGAGCAGATTGATTTTAAAAATTAGAAAGACAGAGGACTAAATTATGGCAAAGAAAACAAATGAACCATTTGATCCAAGCGCTTGGCTAAATGAAGCGCCTGCAACCAAGGAAGAAAAGAGAGAAAAGCGCAAGGCAGAGCGTGAAGAAAAGAAAAAAGAGAGCAACAAGAAAGCTAAAATCCCTAAGAAGAAAAAAGAAAAAGAGAATGATAACAAATTTAACCTGAAATATGGTATCTTTGTAGGAGCTTGTGTTGTGGCATTGGCAGGCTCAGGAGCTTGGGCTTTTGTTTCTCACAATGGGAACGCTAAATATAATGCTGAACTGATTGCTACAGCTAAATCAGAGGTTGAAAAAGCTAAAGAGGAAGCGAAGCAAGAGGAAGAAAAGAAATATAGCCTTACTAAAGAGGAGTATGACAAGAACGTTGAGACTATCACTAAGGGTATCAAGACACTTACCAAGAAAGAGAATGGCGACCTAAAAGGTTACTTTACGTCTAATAACAAGTTCTACAAAGTCATCACTTATGACCGTGAAACAGGTCAAATGTACGTTGAAGAAACAGACGACAAGAACAAGGATAAAGACAACAGCAATGGTAAGCCTTTGACACTTGGAAAAGATTGGATCAACACGCTAGTTGTACGCCTAGAAGCTCAAAATAAATAAAGGCAGGTGGACTATATGATTGAGTATTTTAAAAACCTATCAAATCGTGCTAAGATTATCTGGTCTCTTTCGGTGGTGGGAGTGATTGCTGTTGGGGTAACAGCCTTTATCTGGCTATCTCCTAAACCAAATGCAGAAGCAGACTTTAAACTAAAGGAAAGTACAGGAGTAGTCACTACTACTGAACCTTCCTCAACTACTGAAAGCTCAGAGAAGCCTGCTTCTTACTACAACGACACTCACGCAAGAGCAGTTGAGAAGTTAGAGAAGCCGACAGAGGAAATCTCAGGAGAGGAAAAGGCTAAAGTCAAGGCAGGTATTGAAAGAGCGATTGCAGGATTGAAGAAAAATCCTGAAAATGTGGGTAGTGTTCAAGGTGGTTATAGCCCTACTACAAACGATATGGTACAAGTAATGCACCAAGCTCTTGAAGCAGGGCACGAAGTGAAGATAGATACACTTACGACTACAAAAAGCAACCATGAGCATATCTATCAATTTGCAGTTGATATGGTTAGAAAAAAGGATAATAATACTGTAACAGTTACAGGAAACTACAGCGAAGAATTGAACCAAATTCAATTTTCTATCCTTGTAGGAGATATTCAGATTCAAAACTAACCACACGATTATAAAATGCGACAACACAAAGAATAATCGGAAGGTAGAGAAATTTAATGACAAAGAAACAAAACGTAAAAGTTTGTTACCACAAAGAGCGAACGAAAAAGTCAAGGTTTAGGAGCAAGTCTGCTCTAGTATTGGCTCTTTTTGTAGTAAATGCAGTCCATACGTCAGGAGTAATACCAGTTATTCGTGATGGAGTGGTTGCTTATGCTGATGTTCACTACTCTTATTCTCCTGATGATGATTGTGGCGTGAACCAAGACGCAAAGGCAAAAAATAAATCAGGAAACAACAAAGATAGCTCTAGCTCTAATAAGCAGTCGTCAGATTCAATAGACGATACCGTTTGGACAAGAAAAGGAACAAAAGCCTACCAAAACGCTATAGACACGATCAACTTTTGGAAAGAGCAAGGTCTTTCAGGGGTTGAGATTGCAGGTATCATTGGTAATATCGGTGGTGCTGAAAACACAACCTTTACCCTAGATATGAGAGAAGAAGGTGGGGGAACAGGTGGTGGACTATACCAGTTTACCCCTTCAAGCAAATACACTAGTTGGAGTGGGTTTGATGGCAAATGGTCTGCTCAAAACCAAGGGGAGTTTGTCCTTTACTCAGAACCTCAATCTGTACTAGCGTATATCAACAAAAAGAACACTAGTCCGTCTCAATCTGCTGAGGATTGGGCGAACCTATACGAACGACCAGACGCAGGAGCTTTGGCAAATAGCCTACAAGCTAGAAAAGACGCTTCTGAAAAAGCCTACAAGGTCTTTGAACTAGATAAAATCGAAGGCGATTCTAAGAAGGTATCTTCTTGGGGTGGCTCAAACGTTTCCCAAGATAAAAAGGTCAAAATCTCGGCAGAAGATGGCAATAAAAAGGGAACGAAAATTGACCTTAAAGTTGCTATTAAGTGGTTTGAGGAGCGAGAAGGTAAAACAACGTATAGTCAGGACGCAGGCAGTAGGAAAGGGCCTCTGCAATATGACTGTTCTTCCTCAATCTACATGGCTTTAGTGGCAGGTGGAGCAGGTAAGACAGCAGGCGATTATCCAGTCTCAACAGAAACAGAACATGAATGGCTTCTACAAAATGGCTTTAATAAAGTCTATGAAGGCAAGTGGGGAGACAAGGGAGACGTAAAAGAGGTCAAAAAAGGCGACATTATTATCTGGGGAACGAAAGGTTCTTCTGGTGGCGACCTCGGACATACAATGATTATGTATGACAATGAGACTATTATCCATAGCTCGGCAGGGCATAACGGTATAGCTCGTGACACTTACTCTAAGTACCGTGATGAAGCAACGGATCATCAAACGGTATATGTTTATCGTTACTCAGGCTCAACAAACTTTAGCGAAGATGACGTTGAGAAAGTAGAAACAAAATGTAAACCTAAGTGTGCTTACAATGACAGTTCAGAACGTGTGAAAGGCACGAATAGCTCAACAGACAGCAGTACCTCTACTTCTGGTAGTAAAGATACAGCTACAATGTTGAATGAGTTTGCTAAAAAGCACGAACAAGCCTATGTTGAAAGCTGGCGTGTAGGTGGGTTCTTACCTTCTGCGTCTATCATTCAAACTATGATTGAGACTAGCTTCAACGAGAGCGTACCTTCATTCGGACAAGCTCATAACATGGGTGGGGTTAAGACCTCTAAGCTAGAGGACTTCTCAGAAACCATGAAGCTCTACGGTAAGGACGCTGTTGCCTTCTCAGGAGCAGGAACAACCGTTGGAGACAATACAGGTGGTACTTATACCTACTTCAAGAGTTTTGACGCAGGTATCGTGGGTAAAGCTGAGTTCATGGCACGTCAGACACTCTATGATGGAGCAATTAACAACACGGACGCAAAAGCAGTATTTAAGGCTATTGCTGACGGTGGTTGGGCGACAGATTCAAGCTATCAAGTCTCACTAAATAAGATGTACGACCAGTACGGAGAACAGCTCAAATGGTTGGACGAAAAAGCGATTGCTAAATACGGTAAGACACCGTTTAAAAAAGGCTCTATTGCTGAAAGTAAAGATAAGGCAGTTGGGGCTAAGATGGGCGCTCATAGAGGTACAGCAGTTTGCGACACTAACAGCAGTTCTGGTGGTGGAGACGGTTGGCAAAAAGCAGGTGGTTCTACAAGCTACACTTCTAATATGTGGTGGAAAAAAGATGACCTACCCCCTGAAATGCAACAATATGCTCTTGATCCAGAAAGTATTGGATTGAAATGGCGTTCTAAACAGGGTTGGGAAGGAGCTTCTGCTTATATTGCAAGTGGCTATACCGACCAATGTACTACTCTAGCAAGTGCTTGCTTTGGAGCATTGTGGGAGAAAGACGGAAAACCTATGGGCGATTCTCACGGTATGACAGGTAACGGTGTTGAAATGGCTAAACAGGTTGCTTCTAAATTTGGTAAGAGTACAACTAGTACACCGACAAGTGGAGATATTGTTTCTCTACAACCTAATCACGTTGCTATTGTCAGTCACGTTTTCGATAACGGAGATATTCTTTTAGTGGAGCAGAACGTACCGAACTACTCAGGTAATGGAGATAGCTTCACTTGGAACTACTCTTATATCACTAAGGCAACTCAAAAAGCAAAAAACTATGAATTTTGGAATCCATCATCAGAAGGGTACAAAGTAACAAGCAAAGCTAAGTCAGTAGGCTAATAAGAAAGAGAGGGTTTATCCCTCTTTTTTGTTATAGTCAAAAAAATAATCATACAACACAAAAAAATAGGACACTAACATAAAAAAATAATACAAATACTTGACAAAATAATATTTTTGTGATTTAATGATGGCATAAAGTTAAGAAAGAGTTATTGAAGAAAGAGAGAAACAGTTATGTCACTAAGAAATATTATTGATTCAACAGTTGCAGGCTTCCTAGCTGTAAGCGTGAAGCGTTCAGGAGACAATTATAAGAAATCTAGTCACAACTCTATTGTGGCTAACAAGCCGATTAAGAAAGATTGGAGTAAATGATATGAGAGAGATTTTATCTAAAATTTGGTACTACGGAACATTGCCTATCTGGTGGTTCTTTACCATTGTCACGTCAGACGTACTGACTAAGATATTTTGGGGTGGAGCTATCATTAGTGGGTTTGTGTTCTTGCTAACCTATAAAACAACTTATGAATGGTTGATATTTTCGTTTATGTGTGTATGTTGCGCAGGCGCTATGTGGTTCGCAGGTATCTTCTATGGGTTCTTAGGAGAAATCATTGTACGATTGATCCGTATTGTTCAAGGTTGGATTGACGGTGTAGATTATTCAGAGTAAGACGCTTAGTAAGTGCAGGAAGAAAGTCGCTCAGATTTGAGTGGCTTTTTTGTTGCTTAAAGTGATAAAATCAAGATAAATCGCAAATTTAATGTAATAAATACTAGTAAAATAAAAAAACTATGGTATAATTAAGTAATAATAATTGTTGTTTTAAGGAGGTTGTTTTGGAACAAAAATCAAAGATAACGATAGCCCAAAGGTGGATTTTATCAGAGATAAAAAAGAATAGAGAAATGACTTTAAAAGACCTGATGAAGATAACTGAGATTAAAGAAACAACGTTGAAGATATATCTTAGTCGTCTAGTTCAATTAGGGCTGATAATCTCTATTCGAGTGAGTGGAGAAGAAACCATCTACGCTATCAAGGAAGGAAAGAAATCTAATGGCAAAAAAGAAAGTTAAAAGAAACAAAGAACAGTACGCAAAAATTGAAAAGAAAGAGAACTTAGTTGAATTAGAGAATGTAGCAGAGCAAGTCGAAGAAAAGCATGGCTTTTTATATAAATGTCGCTCTTATCTAGGGCAGGTATTTAACTTAAAAACAAAGCATGGCAAGATTATTGCTTTTGGATTGACAGCTTGGTTATCAATGGCAGTTGGGTTCGCCTTGTCTAACTATGTGCAGACAGGGAACACCGTAGGGGGAACAGTTGCAACCTATAAAGGGGGCTATATCCAAGGACGGAAGCTGTACGAATACTACAAGAACTCCCTAGAAGGCTCAAACTTAGTTAAGACCACGCTCTTATATCAGACGTTCGGAGACCTTTATGGCGATAAAATCACAGATGAAGAAATCGCAACAGCACTACCAAACTACCGTAATGCAGGACTAAAGACTTTATTTGAAAAAGGAGACAGTACAGAGAGTATCAATACTCTAGTGCGTCAACAACTAGCCTTGCAATACGGATTGAAAGACAAGATGGAAGTAAGCCAAGAAGAAATGGCTGAACGTTGGGAGACTTTCCACCCTAAAATGAAAGTCCAGATGATTATGGTTGCAGATGAAGCGCAAGCGAATGATATTGCTACGCAACTTAGTCAGGGAGTTAAGATTGATAATTTCCTCAAAATGGATCAATCAGGATTGAACGGTCAAACAGCAACTATCAAGTCTAACACAGAGCAACTTTCTAGCGAGGAGCTAACAAAACTCCAAAGTACCAAGGAAGGGGAAGCTACAGTTATTGCAAAAGATAACCTAGCACCAGATGGCTCAATCGTTAAAACATACTATGTTTTTAAAGTATTAGAAAACCCTGCAAAGGGCGAAAATATGGAAAGTTGGACTGATGAAATCAAAGAGCAGATTCAGGAAGATAAAGTCCGTATTGGTTTAGGTCAGAAACAAGCGTCCGAAGAAGAAGTCACAAAGAATACAAAGGCAGTCAAAGACGCCATCAAGTCTGTATTTAAAGAACAGGACGTGCGTGTAACTGATCCATACATGAAAAAAGCACTTGCTGATTATCTAGGAGAGTAATAAATGGGAATTTTTAACAAGACAAAGAAGAAGATAGAGGGTACGTTTGACGAAGATACCCTAAAGAAAGATGTATCTAGTGGAGCGCTAGAAAAAGGCTCTATTCTTTGGGGGCTGAGAGCTACAGTTATTGGAACAAAGAGTGTCCTGAACGAAGTTATCGGACGGACAGTATCAGTTGCTAACAATGAACGTGATAAGATTATCAACAAGCAAGAACCACAGAAACCTCATGCTGAACAGAAAGAAGTCCAACCGATTGAAACCCCTCAACCTCAAACCTCAGAAATGTCTGAACTAGACGAGTTCGAGGAGTGGAAGAGATTCCAAGCGATGAAGCGTGGAAGGAGTAAATAATGGCAAACGAAGTGCAAGAATACCAACAAGCCCAAAATGATGAATTTGATGTCATTCAGATTCCAAAAGGGGATTGGACTGGCGAAAGTTTAAAGCATGGACTTGTCAACTCTTATTTCTACTTTGATATTTTCAAGAATTTAACCAACGGTAAGCCTATTAAAATCTTGTGGGCTGGGTTCTCATTGATGTTAGTCTTTGCTTCAATATTTATGGCAACTCTAGCTTTTCAATGGACTTCTACTATATCAGTATTTACAGGTGTTATTTCTGCATTTTTGGTAGTTGTATCAATGCTTTGGTTGGCGTGGTTGAATATCAAGCCTTCTAGCGATACAACCTTATTGGTTGATAGCTTCCGTACTTTCTTTTACTTAGTGAAATCAAAACCAAGCCTTAACAACCTACGTTTTAAAGCACAGGTTAAGGGCAATCAGATTATTTTTGATAACGGTAAAATGTATGGAGAGGTTTATATTGTGGAAGGTGTAGTCAATAAGTCAATGTTATCCAGAGACTTAGTTGCCATCTACACAGACCTAGAAAACCTACTACCAAACTTGGGAGAAGTCACAATGATCCAATCAAGTCAGATTGAGCGTGTTGAATTTACTGGCTTGAAGGAACACTACAGAGAAATCAGACGAAATCCTAACAGTACAAAGCTACAGAAGAAATTGGCTCAAATTAAGAATCGGCGTGTAGTTGATGTCTTGAAGAACGAGTTGACACAGAAAGAAGTAGTATTTTTTATTGCAAAGAAAGAAGAAGAATTAGAGAGGGGGCGACAGTTCTTGAAGAATGGTTCTGAAAAAGGAGTTGTTGCAAGCTATATGCCTATCTCACAGCGAAACTTAGAAAGGTTATTAGATAGACTATGAAATCTATTGAAAAAGAATATGCCCTAGACTATCTGATAAATGGGCGCTTTAGAAAGTATTTGTATGTGTTTGCTCCCTACGGACGAGGACTACAAATGCAAGCAGAGGATATTATCAACCTCAAAGGCTTTCCTGTTATCTCAGGCTGTACGGTAACAACGTGGAACAAGCTACAACTACTCAAACCAGAAGAATACCGTAAGGAAATGAAAGGTTTAGCCAATCTGGTTAAGGTCAACGATCAAGACTTGCCTGACGGTGGACTTGCAGGAGATATTAAGTGGGCTACAAACCATCATAGCGCCATGTATCTAGCACAACAGTCAGATGACAAAATGTCAGGTGGCTTGTATGTCTGGGAAATTGTTATTACAGCTCTAACAAGAGAGAAGCTAGACCGACAGGTTGAAGTTATCCTCAACAGGTGGGGTGGCGTTGATAACTATATCAGTAAGAAATACAATCCTATACAGTATTTTGAACTAGTTGACACGGTTGGAACGAATCGCTACAAGCGAGGAGCATTATTTAACCCTCTACTAGTAACTGAAAAAGTAAACACTA
>ERZ773233.231-NODE-231-length-41651-cov-8.798394_pt1 | contig 41651 bp, 48 predicted proteins | sample MGYA00580991_ERZ773233 | MGnify/ENA primary metagenome ERZ773233 (study PRJEB29015, sample SAMEA2738178) | human oral metagenome | biome: human oral; feature: human-associated habitat; material: saliva | place: China | collected 2161 ...
ACTCAATAAGAGTTTCAATTCTGTTTCCTGTGTTAACACCAAGAATTAGAAGAATATAATTGCGATACCACACGCGATACTTCCACAATTTAGGATTGTGCTTATCACGATGATTAAGGCAACATCTAACCATTTCATCAAAATCGCTTTTAATAAATGGCTTAACAATCTCTCGACCGTGCTTATCATCTGTTTTACGAAGATATCCTTTCGTGCGTTGTAATCTTCTAAGTTGTCTCATTGTCACTCCAATCTATTGCTTGGCTACAATTTGGACAATAATTATATTTAGACCATTCATCACCAACCAATTCATTACAATTTGAACAAAAGTAATTTAGTTCCTTTTCATTCGGTGTTTCTCCTGGAATTCCTCTGCAATAATTATCTATCAATTGTTTTTTTGGTTTCTTCGGTGTAGCCTTTTCAATAAGTTCTTCAACCGCTTCAAGTGGTACATAATCTCTAGTTTCAAAATTATATAAGTCTTTCCCGTTGCTTATAGTCACACTATTAGGAAATCCTTTGCAATCTATATTTGAAAATGACATTCCCTCTAAAACTGGTTCAAAATCTTCTTGATATTTATTCATTCTTCTACCACTTCTCCACTTTCTGATGTAACGTTTCTACGCCATCATATTCGTCAATTTCGTATTCCATACCATCTGGAATATCTACAACAACAAGTTCACCAAAAGGTCCATTTGCTTTCTTACCAAGTTCTTCCACAACTTCTATCAATACTGGATCTTCTCTGTGACTTTCGTCTAAATTCAAGTAATATTTATCAAAATCATCATCGGACATTTCAATATAGTCTCCGAAGTCCTTTGTAAAAGTAGTGTTGAATATTGAACTGCCAGCATTGGTTTTTCTGTATGTTGGTTTGCCGTTTTTATATCTAAAATCATAAGAGAATATTTCTATACCTTTTTTCTTTGCATACAATTCATACGCTTCTTGCGATACACAAAAACCGCCAAAACATTTATTTAATATAACTTTCATAGTCCTAAGTCCTTTAGAGAAACATAACTTTCGACTTCTTCTTCCATATACTCATTGTTGTAAATTAAAGAAAATTGTCCATTTCCCCAATACGCAACAACATAATTTCCGTCTTTTAACTTTAGTAAGTAATCTTCATTCTCAATAAATGGAAATGGTTGTAATAATGTTTTTTCTTCTGTTGTATTAGTTGTTTTCTTCATATTTCCTCCACCAATCTAAATTTTTTAATATGCAATTGTTCTCTGTTAATCCTGGTCCGTATGTTTCCATCTTTATCAACCGTGCAGCAGACTGTCTTCGGATTCTTATATAGTCCTTGTTTCTGGATATTTTCCATTATTCGCTCCGTTCTATTTGTGCTTTACTAACTATCTTCATAAAATCCTCGTAGCTATAATCTTGAAGATATGTTTTCAAAATGTTGTATTGATTGATATTTGCTTCAACTTGTACTTGATAATTGTGTTCTGCAATATGAAGCATATCTATCAATTCATCTTTTGACTTTCGTTTTAGTGCTGTATCACTCGGAAAAACTGTTCCTAAGCACCCTAACTTTTTAAGCATTTGGATCACCCCACATTCGTTTGAATGCTAATTTCGAGCCGAACTCGAAATCAAAGTTATCTTCTTTTGAACACTTTGCATTTCCATGTCTAACGCACTCTCCATCAGCGAAGTATGCAGCTGTGATGCGTCGTCCTTTTTTAAGGATTCTGATTTCTTCTTCATCTGCACCATAGTCACCAGTTAATGACTTATATAAATTGCTAAACGTTTTTTGTAGATTGTTAATTTCTTCTGCTAGATTAGCCATTTGTTACTTTTCTCCTTCCGTTTAATACTTTCTTTTTCCAGATTTCTGCTGCTTCAAATACTTCATTTGGTGGCTGTTTATTATATTTTGCGCGAATCTGAACAATGTCTTTTTTTCTGAATTCCATCGTATATAAAGGTCTGTCTAGCTTATCAGAATTTCTAATAAATACGATTGTCGTTTCCCCAGATGCATGATCTTCAACATAAGTGCCAACGCAATGGTGCAATGCAGAACCTTCTTCCACTAAATCACTTGCACGTTTCGGAAGAATAAATACATATCCATTGATTGTCATTTCCATGTTTTTTCTTGCTTTCGTTATTTGTTCAAATTTCTTTTTCGTTTCTGCTTCTCTCTTCCTCTTTTCTTCTTCTCTTCTTTCTTTTTCTAGTGCATTAAACAAATCAACCATATCCCGATGCGCTCTTTGTAAGTCCTTAGGGCACGCATTACTTTCATTAATTGGAACTCCACATTGTTTTATCAGCTTTAGATAATCGATGTAGTATCTAAAATCTATATGATTTTTTATTGCCCAATTTTGAAAATGGACAATGCCAACACAACTAGGTATCTTGTCAAAATTTACATGTGATATATGTTTTTCTGCACCAGGAACAGGCTTTCCATTTCTACCTCTGATTTTTTCATCTAGTATTATCTTTTCGAATCCAAAATCCGAATTCTTGATTTCATGCTTATGTTTCCTTAACCACTTTTCATTCATAATTCTCATATCGCATTGTGTCGGTAAATACATAAGCTCATACACAATTTGGCGTGCCTTAATTTTTTGCAAGAATTCAATTTCACGTCGATATTTATAGAACCGTCTAATTTCCCATATATTGATAGGTATCTTCCACTCAATATACTTAAGTTCAGATTTTTGTTTTAGTTGATTATCGATAGAATTCTCATACATGATTACGCCTGTATATGCACCACCCATTGAATATTGTCTACACAATCCAAATTGATATTTGCCAGTAACAAAATAATTTTGGCTGCATTGAATATGCTCGTCATTCTCAAATAGTTCAAAATTCACTAATTCACACTTAATGTTTTGAATTCCGTGATTGTATCTTGAATAAAAACAATATGATTGAACCTCTATACGTTTTGATGTACACAGTATGATTGAAAAACATTTATAGCAATCATAAAAATCCAGTTTTGTTTTTTTTGTCAGCCTTTTTCGTATTACTTCACATCCTTTTCTACTCGACGAAATAACTTTATTTTTGTTTGAAAAAATAATCGTCGGAATCTGCGAGTAACACCAGTCATAAAATGCTTTTGGTGCATGCAATCTTTTATCAACATAGAAGTCAGCTTCCCTCATAATTCAAACAGACTGATTCTTTCGAAGTCAGACTTCTCCTTTGTTGTTGACTTCTGACTTATTCTAGTAGTTGTTTTAGGCTCTTCTTTCTTTTTCGCATGTTGTTTACCATCAGTATCGCAATAAGGTTCTATATCGTCTGATTTGACGTCTTGCAATTCAGATTTGAAATAATCAACAACCCATCCGAACACAATTTCATTTGAAACCATTGCACAATCTCCATCACGATATTCAGATGATTTATTGTGGCAGTATCGATATGCATCAGCTATTGTTTTACCTTCCTGACATATCTTCTCGAATAACTCATCGTCTTCCTGTTCACAAAGCCAATTGTGAATAGAATCTATTGAACGTAAATGTTTTTGATTCATCTCTTCATTCATCTTATCCAATGCTCGTTGTTTTATTTCCGACATGTTCTAATCCTTCCTTCTGCAGCTTCTGCATTCTTTCAATAAGTTCCTTTGAAGCTGGAGTGCCTTCTGGCAGAGTCCCTGCTTCCTGTTGTCGGATATATTCCGGCATTGATATTTTTGTTGATGATTGTGAAGCATTAATCGTCTCTCGTTCAGAACGTGCAATCCAAGAATTGATGAAGCGTAAGATCCCATTCTTAGTCTTTCGCTTCGTTGGATTAACTTTTAGCCATTGACTCATCTTCATAATCTGATTGCGTACGTCCACGCCTGGATAAGCATCCACGAATACGTTTAGATGATTCTCTGAAATGTGAAACCGAGAACCGTCTTTCAGAATTAAAGGTGGTAATTCTGTTACCTGTTCGGATGCGAACGAAGTTTGCTCCGGACAAGTATTATTTATATATTTATATTCTTTATATTCTTTATTTCTTCTATTGTGTGCAGTCAGTGTATCAGTCTGTGTGTCAGTAGATGTATCAAGTTGTGTATTATTTAGTGTTCCGTCGTTTTCATCTATATCTTGATATTTTGCGTAGTTTACTATACTTATTAACGTCCATGACTGTGTCACTGTGCGTGTTATCTGATGTTCGTTTTCAAGTAACTGTAACAATCGTCTAACTGTATTAACAGATAGATGTGATTCTTTAGCTAAATTTCTAGCAGAAGTAATAAATGAACCTCTATCAACAAGAACACCTTTGAAGTATGCTGGCTTCCAATTTGCTTTAAGTAATAATAGAATCCAAAACCTAAACATGTTTGGATAATCATGGTATCGCCATTCTAAAATTTGGCGATCTATTTTAATAAAACCCTGTTTCATATATGTCCTTTGCCACACTTACAATCAACTTGTATTTTCTGTGACATACCCTTTCTTTTAAAGCGGTCTAATTGCAACCAATGCGTAAGCGTTAGACCAGTTCGCCTTTCTAATTTAATTTGGCATTGGTTGCAGCTAGTGATCGCGCTCCTGCAAGTGTGCGCAAAACTTCACGATAACTAAGCCCCTTCTTTTCTAAAATTCTGTATATCTGTGATGCAGTGCGCTCGACAATGGCATCTCTTGCAGATTGATTTTCAAATTCTTCTAGTGTTAGTTGTTTCTTCATGTTTTTCTCCTATTAACAGTTCTAACTGTTTTTGCGTTTGATAAAATTTACATTGTAATCGTTCGTTCTTAACTTCAAAAACTCTGTAGCCAGCTTGTATCGGTGGGCAACTTTGAGTTTCTTCATTCCATCTTGTACATCTTTTGCAATCAAAGCATTGTTTAATCACACTGATCACTCATCTCTTTTATTTTTCTTTGGAATGCATCCAGTTTTGAAAGTTCAAAGTTAAGTGCAGCCTCTGCTTGATCATCATTAAGGATAGTTATTCCTTCCGTGCTAATTTTCTTAGTAGGAAGTCCTTTTAATCTACGAAGCTTATCTCTGATTAACTCATTCATAGGTCAATACCTACCAAGAATAAAAACGCTTTTACAAAAATGCATATAAACATTGCTAGTAATGCTATTTCTTCAAGCGTGTTAATTACGTTCTTTTTTAATTTCATGTTTTACTCTCAACTTTCTATTTGATATAATGAGAGTGGCTTTAATCAGCCACTAACTAGCGCTCTGACTTTCGACGGACTGAGCGTTTTTAATTTGCGTATATACTTTGATTTTGTTCTCGTTCGATAAATCGCAATTAGCATATTGATCAACAAACGAGTTAACGTCGGACTCTCTATAAATGTAATTTCTTCCAACCTTAATAAAGTTGATTAACCCTGCACGTCTTAATCTTCCGATGTGCCTTGAATCGCATCTGAGAACATGTGCAAGCTCTTCTTGTGTATAAAAGATATTCATTTTAATTCCTTTCTTTTTCGTTATGCTTGTTTTCCTTTTTTGTTTGTATATAATGCCCCCTGAAAGGAGGTAAATTATAATGTCAAAAAACAGTAAGACAACTTCTGCTAAAGTTGCTACCAAAGCATCCAGCATTCTTCGTGACGGAAGAACTAGTGCAAAATCAAAATCTGTTGCTGGTAGTGCTTTAGCACAGAAATCCTCAAAGAAAACTAAGTAAGTTATTTTCTTTAAGTGTGCAGTACACAGCAGTTGCAATGCTTTGTACTGCTTTTTCATCTTCGCAAACATCCTTATTTCCAGATAGATCAAGAATGGCATGTAAGCATTCATGGATGAGTACTTGAATCTTTCTATCTTCATTAAGCTCGGAATCAATTTCGATGGTATCGTTTTGAAAGTTAACAATACCTCGTGTTATGCCTGTATCCCCTTTGCAGATAACCGGTTTTTCAACAATTTCAAACTTAATTCCGCAGATATATAGTTTCTTTGGTAATTTCATTTATCCTCCTTTCCTTGCTATGATTCTAAAATCATTTGGTATAATCTTTAATAAGTGAGGTGCTCATGGAAATTTTTACTTTAGTAGTCGCACTAATCGGTGCAATTGGAACAGTTTCATCGTGGCTAATCTTTTTTTGGAATAAGCGCACATCAATAAATTTTGAAATCGAAGAATTGTCTGTTGAAACTTCTAAAGGTATGCTCTTCTACGGTACGATCACAAATAACGCAAACTCTAATATAGTCATAACGGATATTGTTCTACTTTCCGATAAAGATAAAATTCATGTCAATAAAGTCCCAACAGTTGTATTGACCGAAGAAAAATCAAGAAATGACGTATTACTTTCTCGAAAAGAAACATATAATGCCAAATTCCCGATTAATCTTTTCCCTTGCTCAGGACAATCTGATTATTTTCATTTTGTCTTCTCTTCACATAATCCTTTAAGTCTCGGTACAATTTTGAATTTTGAAATTCACACCAATCGCAAGAATCGAATTCGATTTTCATTTCAACGTGATAAACTGAACCGTCGCCATCAGAATATTTAATAGTTTCTATTTCCATAGATTCTCCTTTCTAAATTAATTACTCAACAATTTGTTGAATCATATCCGAAAAAAATTTTGCTTATTGGAATATTTAAAATTTTGCATAGCAGTTCTGCATCTTTAATTTGCATTGTTGATGGATTGGTTTCCCAAGATGATATAGTCGAACGATGTACACCCATTTTATTTGCAAGTTCTTCTTGGGTTAATCCAGCGTTTACTCGAGCTGCCTTAACAGTTATCTTGCCCATTTTCTATCAGTTCTCCTTTCTTGTGACTAAATTATAATTCAACGTTTTGTTGAGTGCAATACTATTTCTGCATTTTGTTGATTTTTTTCAGCAATGTATATAAAATTGAATTGTAAAAACGTTGAATGGAGCCTAATATGAAAATTACAATTGGAGATAACATTAAAAAACTACGTGAAAGTAGAAAATTAAAGCAAGAGCAATTAGGAAATCATATCGGTGTTGGAGGTGCAACAATCTCATCATGGGAAACTGGTAGAACTGAGCCAAATATGGGCTATACTCAAGCACTTGCAGATTTATTTGGTATAAGTACTGATGAATTAATATATGGGAAAAAAGATATTCTCACCGAAATTCCTATGGATAATATTATCTTCGATGACTACTTCCCACTGCATTACTGGTCAGGACTCTCCGCAGGCAGTTTTGAAGAGTTGATTGAGGCTGAACCGGACTCCGTTGTGTATGTGCCTATTACATTCCAAAACAAGAAGAAACGTTTGCATGCATTCAAGATAAATGGCACTTCCATGAATAATGTAATTCCTGACGGATCTATTGTTGTTTCTGAAGATAATTACAATAATGCAATAAAGTATTCTGATGGCACTATCGTTGTTGCATTCATGGATGGAACAGCAACAGTTAAGCGATTATATTCCGGTGAAGATAGCATTACCCTTTCACCAGATAGCACTGACAAATCTCATATGCCTATTATCGTTCCAAAAGACAAGGAACTAGTTATCATCGGGAAAGTCATTTGGCACATGAATCCTGAAGACATAGCAGAGAAATGTTATTAAGAAAGAGGAGAAGGAGATAAATACGACAATTAATGTAGTAATAGATACTTAACATACAATAATCACTGTATTTAGACAGAAATATCATTAAACCGTCTGATATAGAAATTTAGGAAGATATAAAGTAGTTGACAAACTACAAAATATCAATGATAATACGAGTACGGAAGCGCTGATACTCCCAGCTGTTAAGCAGGACTCAGTTGCGTAAAAACCTCACTTGTATTATCGCAAGTGGGGTTTTTATATTTAAGGAGATCAATATGGCAAATAAACCATTTCGGAGTGTCAATGACCAAATTTCTATTTTGCGTTCAAGAGGAATTACTATTGACGATGAAGTATATGCTTCTAATTTTTTAATTAATCGTAATTACTATAGTATGATTAACGATTATGGTAGATTTTTTACTGTTACATCCGACGTTTACATAAGTGGTACGACTCTTAAAGATATAAATTCAGTATATCTTTTTGATAAGGCAATCAAAACTATTCTATATACACATTCATTAGAATTCGAAAAATACTTAAAGTCTACTTTAGCGTATTATTTTTGTTTACAACATCCAAATAGCTACGATTACCTAAATATAAACTGTTATAAACACAAATCAAACAAAGAAAGACTAAATGCAATTGATATCATAAGTCGCATTGCAAAGGTTATTGATGATTATTCCAAAAAACACAATACAAATGGTATACGACACTATTCAAGAGTTCACACAAATATCCCTTTATGGGTAGTTATACAGTTCATGTACTTAGGTGACGTAATTAAACTATACAGATGCTGTGAAGACAGTGTACAGACGGATGTAGCAAAAATGTTTTCTTCATTCTTAATAAGCAATACGTCTATGCCAAATCAAATACTTGGAACTCGGGAACTACTAACAATTATGCAGAATGTAAGAGATTTTAGAAATTGTGTGGCTCACGATAATCGAATATTAAATATGAATAGTTCAAACAACCTTCCATACATCCCTTCTATTCACAGTGCTTCAACACAAAGAAGTAACTTCAGAGCAGACTTATACAATATGGTGTTGATCTTTCAATGCTTGATATCAGCAGATGAGTATAAAAATATGATAGGAGCTTTTAAAAGAAGAATAAAGGATTTAAGACGACACATCACAATAATAGATTACAACAAAATTACATGTGCACTTGGATTCCCAATTGACTGGATAAATACCATTTAAAAATCCGACTGCAGCGAACAGTCGGACGGCAGTAAACACACAACCAAGTGCTTTTACTGTACTTAATTTTATCATAAAGGAGCAACTATGGAGAAAATCGATAAGTATTTAGAAGAGATTGAAGCTGCAATGTGTAAGATGTCGCCAACTGAACGCGAGCATTTAATGGAAGTTCTGCACATTGCATTCCCAGAATATTTCAAAAAAGATTTTATGTCATAAAACAATTCAGAAAGGAAGGAAATAGTGAAAAAGGAAAAATATATTATCGAGCGTAAGAACAAAAAGAATCACTATCTACAGGTATACATCAACTTCAAAGATGCTTCTGGTAAGAAACAAATTTATAGTAGAAATATAAATGTAGCAGAATATGTTTCTCCAAAAGATGCCATGCAAGCGGCAATCATTATTCGTGATAACGCGTTACGTGAGATAAATACAGGCACTCTAATTAAGCACGTTCCAACGGTTGAAGAATTATACTATCAAACAAAGAAACTATTCAATATCAGCATTAAAACGTGGAAAAGGCATGATATAACATATAGACATAGTGTAAAACCGTATGCTAATAGAGAAATAACATCTATTAAACCAATAGATATACAAGAATCAATCAATGAGAGTATCAATAATTATTCATTAGAAGCTACCCAGCGAGTTCTATCATTGTGGAGACAGATTTATAAAGCAGCTGCAATGAATGATATTCTCGTTGCAGACAAAACAGTTGCAGTTACGATTCCTAAATCAAAAGCACCTGCTAAACAGCAGAAAAAGGTCCTTGTTAGTGATGAGGATTTCAAACAATTCATTGAATATCTAGAAGAAACATCAAAGTATGTACGTGATCAAATCGGAAGATTCCGGAGAACTCGTATCATCTACATGCTTAAGATTATGTTTTACACAGGTATTAGGCCATCAGAATGCTTCGCTTTGACCAGGGATGATATAAACCTCATTACCGGTGACATAACGATAAATAAGGCTATAGGAAGTACCCAAAATAAGGTGAGACAAGTCATATCTACAAAAACAACACAGAGCATTAGAACTGTTCCTATTAGCGATAACTTAAAACCAATATTGTTAAAAATGTTTGATGAAATTAAGGAAGAACACCTTTTCTACGATCACGATGGATTACCTTTTGAAACTTCGTTCTTAAGTCAATTTATATCTAGAATATCAAATCGGACTGGAATTAAATTTAATATGTATATGCTTAGACATAGAATGGCCACTGATTTAATCCAATCTAATACATCAGCACGTACAGTCCAGGACATCCTAGGACATGCTTCTTACAAACAATCTGTAGGATATGCAAGAAGTAGTGACGAAGATAGAAAAACAGCGATTGATAGTAGAAAATTATCATAGTTTCCGTAAAAATTTCCGTAAAAACTGAATAAAACATTAAAAAACCCGCTATTTTAGCGAGTTTTTTAATTTATCTATGGCGCAGGAACAGGGATTTGAACCCTGGCACCGTGTTACCGATCTACAAGCTTTCCAAGCCTGCCCCTTCAACCGCTTGGGTATTCCTGCAAAGTTTTCATAGGACATGAACTATAATACCAATTATTGTTCAAAAAATAAAGTATTATTGTAGAAATAATTTAATATTACACGTAAAATAAACGTACTGGAGGTTATACAAAATGAGCGATTTGACAAAGAAAGCATTAGGCGCTTCTCTAAAGAAGATTTTATTACAGAAGCCTCTCGAAAAGATTACAATCACCGATCTCACAAATGACTGCGGTGTAAACCGCCAAACATTTTATTATCACTTCCATGATATATATGATTTGATTGATTGGATTTATCTTGCGGAGGGTGAAGAAGCGATTGGAGCCCAACGCAGTTATGATAATTGGCAAGATGGACTTCTATCTGCTTTTAAGATTATTGAGAAAGAAAAATATTTTATCCTAAATACAATTCACTCCCGTTCACAGTCTCATATCATGCGTATGCTTGAAGATGCGGCTGAGTACTTACTATTAAATGTAATTCGTGAATTATCCAAGAATTATAATGTTTCAAATGAAACAATTCATTTCATAGCATCCTTCTATCGATTCAGCTTTGCTGGAGTAGTATTTGACTGGATTGAAAATGGCATGCATGAAAATCCACAAAAGATCGTTGATCGGGTAGCACTTCTAATGCAAGGTACATTCTCTGCTGCATTAGAACGTTTCGAGAAAGCCAAGAAGTAAGAAAGACCACACATGTGGTCTTTTTAAAAGTATTGATGATAAATTTCTAATGCGGATTCAGGTTCTAAACCTGCTCCTTTTTTAGATACAACTGCCCCTGCTATATCATTTGCAAACAACAAGATGTCTTTCATATCCGCATGCATGCATAAGCCAGTGATTACTGCACCTACATGTGAGTCTCCTGCACCGATTGTGTCAGCTACAGTTACTTTCTTTGATGGTGCATGTATAAAGTTTGAACCATCATAGCTTGTAGAACCATTTTCACCTAAGGTGACAATTACAATATTCTCTGTTCGTGAATAGAGTTCTTGTAAACCTTCATTGATATCTGTCTTACCACTTAATCCACGTAACTCAATCTCATTCACATGTAAAATTGGTTTAAGTGCATAGATTCGATTCATAATTTCTTGAGAGATATGTGCATATCTTGGACCTGGCGCAAATACGACCTGGCCATCACATGATGTTAAACAATCTACGATACGTGGACCATCCTTGTCTTCAATCTCGATTCCACAAGCATAGATATATTCATAGGATGAAAGATCTAGTGAATCCGTCCATTCCTTTTGAAATGTATATTCTGCACCATGGTAAGAAAGAAATGTTCTTTCTCCACTATCCTCAACCAAGCAATAACAACAACCATTCTCTTGTGTTGTACGGATAGTGGTAGTAATCCCTGCTTTTTGTAATTCTGTTTCCACAAATTTTCCATATACACCTGTACCTACTGGAGAAAGAAATGTATATGGCATAGATAGCTGATGTAATATCGATACTACATTAAATGCACAACCACCAATCTGTAATGTTTGACCGTAGACATTCGCATCCTGCGCAGATGATGGAATCGCTGGTAAATTAATAATGACATCACAAACTGTTGAACCAATGATTAAACAGGGTTTCATATTTTATCCTCTATGCTTTCTTATAATGCATAATGCCACCAATATTCTTGGCATTTGTATAACCCATACCTTTTAACATCATGACTGCTGCACCAGATCTTCTACCACTATGACAATACACAAATAGTGGTGTATCTTTTGCGTAATGCATGTCTGAAATCTTATCTAAATTGGAAAGTGGAATATTTACACTATCTGGAATATGTTCTTCTTCATATTCATCCACTTCTCTTACATCCAGCAGTACTGCCCCTGGTGTTTCTTTCATTATCTTTAGTTCTTCATTAATGTCTGTTGTACGAAAGATATCAAACAATCCCATTTATTTTACCTCCATAAATTCTTCTGGTGTTACCATCAGTTGCTCTAACAGATATGTTCCTTGGCTAAAGGTGAACTTCGCAATCCCACCATTTGGCATGATGTGTTTCCCTTTTGCCTTCATTTGTTCGGTTAAATCTGCACGATAGATATTGAATAAATACTTTATCATCGTCATATAGAGTGAACCATGTGCTACTAGTAGTACATTTTCCCCATCTTTTGCACGTGCTACCACAAGTTTCAATATTCGTTTGATGCGTTCAATCACCTGTTCTTCGCTTTCCCCACCAACATCACTAAAGTCGACGCGTGGGTTAAAGCGTTCATATAATTCATCCATGATAGAGTCACGTACTCTAGCTTCATAGGTGCCAAAGTCAATCTCTCTTAAATCACGATTTGGTATTGCACTAATAGTATGTGTTTCTAAGATATATGCTGCAGTATCTCGTGCTCTTTCTGCACTTGAACAGTATGCAAACGCAAAATCGATGTTATGTAATGCTTTCCCTGATAACTTCACCTGCTCAATTCCTTGTGCAGTTAATGGGCTATCACTTCTTCCTTGCATACGGTTATAGTGATTAAACAGTGTCTCCCCGTGTCTAACATAGTAGAGATGTACTGTCTTATCTTCCATCTTATATTCGAAGTTCTTTGACTCTATTGGTACTTGTTGAATCTGGTATTCCCCATCTTCATATGTAAATACCATGATTCCACCATTTGGGATCATACCGCGACCTGCTTCATCACATTCTTGGCGTAAAGCTTCAAGATCAATACCCAGCAAGTACTTCATCGTACAGATTTGATACATGCCATGACCTACAAGTAAAATACGATCACCATCTTCAGATTCATCAATAATCATACGCAATGTCTTGCGAATACGAGCTTCCATCATCGCTGGGGATTCACCACCTGCTGAACTATAATCTAAGCTTTCACGGCATTGACGAATCTCTTCTTCATGCGTTGTATGTCTAGCCCCTTCCAATCTTCCAAAACTCATCTCGTGCAATCCTGAAAGTAGAACTGGTTGAACCTCTCTATCTTTCGCTATGATATTCGCCGTATTCCAAGCTCGCTCACTTGGTGAAGTATAAATGTGATCAAACCAAATTTCTTTGAGTTGATCAGCAGTTTCATACGCCTGTGCAATTCCACGCTCTGTTAATGGGGAATCACAGCTTCCTTGCATACGACCTAATTGATTAAATAATGTTTCTCCATGACGAACAAGATAAAAAGTAATTTTCATGTCTGTTCTCCTAACGCATTTATACTATCATTTTCTGCCCATTATAGTAATCGTGTTATACATAATTCAAAGATTATTTCATACAAAAAAGAAGGACCTACAGTCCTTCTAGTATTAAAACTGGATTACTTCATTACAAAGCCAACGGCTGTTCCACGACGTACAGGTGATAAGCGTACATATGTTTCAATCTTTGGATAACTGGATACCTCATGGTATTCAATCTCATCCCACTTCAAACCTGTATTGTGTGCAGTTAAGAAGTCATCTACACCGAGTGACATCTCTGGTACAGGAACTAATGTAATTGTTGGACTATTGTCATCCAAATAGTTCCAAGCAGCCATAATGCCAAGTGTTTCATCTAAACTTTCATGGTACATGATACTAAGGTAACGGCTATCTGGAGTACGTCCATGATAGTCATAAGTATTACCGATAAATAACGCACCGTTTTCATCACGATATAATACAACAACGTTTTGATACTGGTCTAATGATACTGTTTCTTTGAGTTCCATAATTAACCCCCTTGTATCAATACTATTTCATATCCTTGAGGAAAGCAACATATGCGCGATATGCTTCGTATACGTCTGCCTTGGATACTGTTTCAAATGGAGCGTGCATGTTCTGAACACAGATACCTGCATCGATAACATTCATATTCTTATTGGCAAGGATATAAGCGATTGTTCCGCCTCCACCAACATCGATTTTACCTAGTTCGCAAGTTTGGAACATAACGTTGTTATCATCCATGCACTTACGAATTTGTGCCATAAATTCAGCACTTGCGTCGTTTGAACCAGACTTACCACGGGAACCTGTATACTTGTTGAAGCAGATACCCTTACCAAAGTATGCTGCATTCTTTGGTTCATATACTTCTGGATAGTTAGGGTCATAGGCAACAGATACGTCACTTGATAACATTACACTATTTTCCATAGCGTCATGTAAGTTAATCAATGTTGCGCCACCTTGCTTATCTAATAATTTTGTAACAACGTGTTCAAAGAAGTCACTATGTGCACCTGTATTACCTACAGAACCAATTTCTTCCTTATCTACTAAGATACATACAGATGTACGTTCTGGCTTATCAATTTCCGCAATAGCACGTAGAGATGTATAAGCACATACCTTATCATCATGGCCATAACCTAAAATCATAGAACGATCTAAACCATAATCACGTGCTTCGCCAGCAGGTACAACTTCGATTTCTGCTGAAAGGAAGTCATCTTCTTCAATATCATATTGTTCCTTCAAGAGGTCTAAAAGATATGCCTTAACTGGATCCTTTTCAACATCCTTCTTAGGAATAGAACCTACTAATAGGTCTAGCTTTTCACCTTCTACTACAGTCGCAGCTGGCTTCTGTAATTGTTGAGCAGCTAAGTGAATCAATAAGTCTGATACACCTACAACTGGATCGCCTGGCTTATCACCAATATTGATTTCAACTGTTGTGCCATCCTTCTTACATACAACACCAACAAGGGCCATTGCACGTGCCACCCATTGGTACTTCTTGATACCACCATAGTAGTGTGTATCCATTAATACTAAGCCATCCTTTTCATAGATTGGCTTTTGCTTAAGGTCCATACGAGGTGAGTCAATATGTGCACCTAAGATATTCATACCTTCTGTTAATGGCTTTTTACCCATTACAAATAAGATAATGTTCTTACCCTTATTTACAGCATAATAACGATCACCAACCTTTAGCTTCTTCGCCTTTTCAATTGGCTTAAAACCATGCGCCTCCGCAAATGCAACAGAGTTAGTCACAAATGTACGCTCTGTCTTGGAATTGCTTAAGAACACACGATAGTCTTCGTTAAATGCGTGTAGTTTCTTTAACTCTGTTTTATTGAGCTTTTCCCAAACTGTGTTTCCCATTTTTATTCTCCTTTAATCTGATACTTATCAAAGACATGTAACATCTTTTTCTCACCGGTTATACGAACAATCAAACCATCATCGTGATACTTTAAGATATCCATATCTAAGATTGCTTTATATGTATCGAACATGCTTATTTTATCATAGCCTAGTTTACATACAATGCTTTCTTCTGCTGGATAAATCGTTTCGATGATTTCTTCCAGTAATCTATCTAAACCTTCTTTGGTATAACAAGAGATGGTTAGTCCATCTACTCTTTCAGGATGTGCGAGTTTATCTACCTTATTGAACACATGAATCTGTGGTATATCATCCGCATGAATCTCTTTTAATGTTTCTTGGGTGATAGTACTCTTTTCTTGCCAACTAGGATCAGCCACGTCAATCACGTGGATTAATAAATCCGCCTCTCTGGCGGCATCCAAGGTACTTTTGAACGCTTCAATGAGCCCATGTGGTAAGTCTGATACAAAACCAACCGTATCATACAACAAGAATTTCTTATGCTTACTTTGGACCATACGAACACTGGTATCCAATGTCGCAAACAACATATCTTGTTCTAAAACTTCTTGGCCACCAGACTCTTGCATCGAAAGTATTACGTTCATTAAGGAACTCTTTCCGGCATTGGTATAACCAACTAAGGCAACACGTTTCAATAATGTCTTTTGACGTCTTCGCTCATCCTGATAACGACGTACCTCTATCTTTCGTAGTTCTTCTTTTAAGTCACTGATTTTCTTTTGGTATCTTGCGGCGATGATGGATGATCGCATCTCACCAGCACCACGGTTTGTGACTGCACCACCACGTGAACGTTCGTTATCATTATCCGCATGTAGTACACGTGGTAAATCATACTGTAAACGTGCTACTTCTGTCTGCAATTTTGCCTGACGACTGCGTGCACGCTTAGAAAAAATATCTAAAATGAGCGCAGTACGATCAATCACATTCACTCCACAATATGCAGAGATACGATCACTAACCTGTATCTTTAAGGGATTATAGAAGATGATGCCATCGGCACCCAGTTCTTCGCACATTGCTTTTAAAGTCTCTAATTTCCCTGTGCGGAATGCTGTATGGGGATCCATACTTTTTGATTGTTGTGTAATCGTTCCAAGCACTTCTAGATTACACGCTTTACAGAGTGCTTCACATTCCTGCATCGCACTTGTAAAGGTACTACTATTCGCTTGTAAACAAACACCCGCAAGAATGATTTTTCTCATATATCTTTCTTCTTTATTCGCTTTCTAACTGTAAATAATAATAGCTAACTGCTAACCACTGATTGTGTTTAAATCCAATGTCTTCAAACGTTGCCTTTTTGATAAAGCCAAATCTTTCATGTAGTTTTTCGCTTGCAATATTCCCTGCTGTTACAAGCGATACGATATTCTTATAACTAGATTTTCTAGCAATCGCAATCATCTCGTTCATCAAGATTTTACCATAACCATGATGACATGCATTAGGGTCTAAGTAGATTGCTAAATCAACTGTACATGCATATGCTTGTCGACTATTAAAGTCAGAATAATATGCATATCCAAGCGGTTTATCATTCTCTTCTAAAATAATCCATGGATATTTTTCTGTGATGAAAGAAACTCGTTGTTTAAATTCATCTAATGTTAATTCTTCCGTTTCAAATGTTGCAGTACTATTTCTGATATACCAGTTATACCAATTTAGAATAACTGGTATATCTTTTTCTTCAATTTTTCTAATCATTAGAGTACACCGTGTTACCATCCATCACTGTTAACATTACCTTTGTTTGATGGATGTCAGAAACAGGTATCGTACGAATATCCTTTTCTAGTACAACGAAGTCTGCATAATATCCTTCTTGGATTGCACCGATACAATGATCCATGAATAACATCTTGGCACCGTTTGTTGTAAAGGAAGCAATCGCTTCATCAACTGTTAGACATTCTTCTTCATTCATGCATGCATCATAAGAGATTGATTTTCTTGTGACTGCACATTCAATTCCCTTTAATACATCCGGCATTTCTACTGGTGCATCTGAACCATTTGATACGAGTGTTCCTTCAAATAGCGTTTTATATGGATAGGAAGTCCTTGCAAGTTCCTCACCGACTCTAGCTTTTAGAATTTGTGCATCATAATCAATAAAAATTGATTGGAAATAACATGCCAATTTTTGTTCAAGTACTTGCTTGATTTGATCAGGTCTCATAATCTGACAATGTACGATACCATGGTGTAAAGGATTGCCTTCTAATACAGTATCTTTATATACATGCAGTACATTATCTAATGCCGCATCTCCAATCGCATGTGCGATGGTTGGCATATTGAACTGATTTGCTAGACGCACATAGGTTTCGATGACATCTTCTTCCAAGGATGCGATTCCCTTCGTTGTTGGATCATCCGCATATGCATTCTTCATAAAGGCAGTTCTAGCACCCAATGAACCATCTGTAATTAACTTTAGTGGACCAATACGGAAATAGTCATCACCTACATCAAAGGTATAACCATCATCCAAGAATTTTGAAAATTCCTTTGGATTATTGAACTCGCATTGTTCATTGACACGCACCGTCATATCTTGTTTAAATGCCAGAGATTCAAAGGCTCTTAACACTGGTTTATAGTCATGTGTAACTGCCAAGAAATCATCGCTACCGACCGTTGTAACGCCAAACTTATTTGCGTAACTTGCACCGATATGAATGTATTCTTTAATCTTTTCTACATCTGGTTGTGGGTATGCATTATGAATATTATTTAATGCATTCTCTTCTACAAAACCATTCTCATAGTCGATGTTTCCACCTTCTACATTTGTATGTTCTGTGATTCCAGCAGCTTTCAAAGCAGCTGTATTGGCAGATAAAACATGACCACACGCACGTGTTAAGGCAATTGGAACTTCTGTACTTATTTCATCTAGCATCTTTCTTGTTGGCTTTTGGTGATCCGGGAATGATTCTTCATTATATCCACGACCAATAATCCACTCGCCTGCTTTTATGTTCGCAAGCTTCTCTTTTACCTTTGTAATGACCTCTTCATTAGAATGACAATCATCTAACACAACATTCGATAAGTACATGCCAAGTTCTGCTAGATGCATATGACTATCCACAAAACCAGGTATGACAAACATTCCCTTTAAGTCAATGATTTCAGCACCTTCTTTATAGAGTAATTCTTCAATCTCTTGGTTTGTGCCAACTTTGATAATATATTCATCACTTGTCGCAAAAGCAGTTGCTGAATTTTGCCAGATATTACAATTGATATAACCTTTTTTCATGTGCGATGATCTCCGTTTCTTCTTAAAGATTATACTATCAACCACTCACTCCTTCATAGAAAATAGCTAAAAATCACCAAACTTTCGCATGGTGATTTCATTTATTCAGTACGTAACGCTTCTACAGGATCTTTCTTCGCTGCACTACGAGAAGGAATTAATCCTCCAATCACCGTAATGACAATACTAATTAAAATTAAGATTCCTGCTGATTCTAGCGGTAATACTGCACTTAAATCTTCAATTTTGGATACTGTTTGGATAATGTTATTAATTGGAATTAATAATAGCAGTGTAATACCGATACCAAGGATACCGGAGAAAATACCGATGATAAATGTCTCTGCATTAAATAGTTGTGAGATGTTCTTCTTAGAAGCACCAAGTGCACGAAGAATACCAATTTCTTTCGTTCTTTCCATTACAGAAATATACGTAATAATACCAATCATAATAGATGAAACAATTAGAGATACTGCCACAAATGCAATAAGTACATAAGAGATTCCATTGATGATGGTCGTTAAGGATGACGTCATTAAGGCAACATAGTCTGTATAGGAGATCTTTGAATCTTTATCAACAATATTGTTGTAATTTTCAATTGCTTTTCCTATTTTATCTTTGTTTTCAAAACTATCTGCGTAGATACTAATACTAGATGGAGAATCATAACTCACAGCCCCAAAGGATGCAAGATTTTTCTCTAACGATTTACCACCAATATAGTCATTATAAATCGTAAGAAGAGTTGTTGGATTTGGACTATCATTTAGATAGTATTCTAGCATGGTTGCCATACTCATTTCTGGACTCATTGATAATCTAGATAAAGCACTAATATCATAATTGTTAGTATTGGTATTCGCTTCTTGGCTTTGACTATTCCCATCGTAATACATTATCAATTGATACATATTTGCCTTTTCTTCATTGCTGAGATTTAATAAGTATTCTTTGGTATCTTGAATCTTTTCATCATCAGTTGCAGCGCTAAAGCGTACTCCATTTAATACATTAATTTCTGGAGTATTCTTTTGTGCTTGTACAATCGCCGACTGATTTGCACGATCAATTACATGATTTGTCAAAAGATTTGTATAGGCAACTACTGTCATAATGTTCGTATTTTTTGCGTCTTCCTTAGGGCGAATGATACCTGTTACCTTTAAAGGAATTGCTTTATTCATCAATCCATTCGCATCGTATTCTGGGTTTTTAATTTGGTTATAGCTACCATTCTCATTTTTTACATAGTTTTCGCTTGATGACACTAGATAGAACGTCTTCTGCAGCATATCTTCATAGCTGAGTGTAAAGTCATCTCCATCTTGTTTACTTGCAAGTTTATTTTTAGCAGTTATAAATTGTTCCTTGGTGATGAAACCAAGTTGATACATGGATTGTACTGGGATACTGTTATTCTCATTTAGTACCATTACAACTTCGTTATAGGCAGTTGGCCAGGTCCCAGCCACCATATCATAACTATCTGTTACAACAGATGAAATAGGTTGTCCACCTGTACCAGCGACCATTTCTGAGAAGTTCTTCGCCGATTGATTACTTACACTCATATTTGCAAAGTTAAACATACGAGGACGATTCGAACTTCCATTTCCTCCATCTAGTTCAATGTTGGTATCAATGAGTTGTTGATTTGGATTTTGTGCATATACACCAAAATTAACGTTGTAACTATAGATAATTCCATTTTCACCAACGTATTGGTGAATCTCAGAAGTAGAATCATCAAGATATTTTTTAAATTCTGCTAGATTATTTTGAATCAGATTATTTGTGATGGCATCACTTTGTTTCAGTGATTGATAGTCTGTATGGACCCTTCCATCATCTTCTTTGGTTTCTTTTTGAGAAGATAAACCCATCATCTGTCCACGCAACTGCATAATTGAAGTTGCGTCAACTGTCTGTGAAGAAATCGTTATTGGATAGGAAGTCATCGTTTCCTTCTGTACACGTGTGATGTACTGATTCATTCCTGTAGATAAGGCTAAAATCAAAGCAATACCAATAATACCGATACTACCCGCAAAGGAAGTTAGAATTGTTCTTCCAATTTTTGTACGAAGATTGGCAAATGATAAGCCCAAAGATGTCCAAAATGACATTGATATACGCTTTGGATTCTGTGCGAGTTTTTCTTCGATACTTCCTTCTGGTACGTCATATGGATTTGTATCACTGATAATTTGTCCATCTTTTAAGTTAACGATACGCGTTGAATACGCTTCTGCAAGTTCAGGATTATGTGTAACCATGATGACAAGTTTCTCTTCAGCAATCTGCTTTAAAAGATTCATGATTTGAATACTTGTCTCTGTATCGAGTGCTCCTGTAGGTTCATCTGCCAGTAGGATATCTGGATTATTGATTAAAGCACGTGCGATTGCGACACGCTGCATTTGTCCACCCGATAATTGATTTGGCTTTTTATGGATATGATCCAAAAGTCCAACTTTTTCCAGCACTTCCATTGCTCGTCTTTTTCTTTCTTTACGTGAAACGCCTGAAAGAGTTAATGCCATCTCAACATTAGAAAGTACATTCTGATGCGGAATTAGATTATAACTTTGAAACACAAATCCAATTGAAGTATTACGGTACGCATCCCAATCAACGTCTCTATACTTCTTTGTAGATACACCATTAATGACTAAATCACCACTATCATAACGGTCTAATCCACCAATAATATTTAACATCGTTGTCTTGCCAGAACCGGATTGTCCTAGGATTGAAACGAATTCATTTTCCCTAAAATTTAAAGAGACACCTTTTAGGGCAACTTGTGTAAGTTCTCCTACCGTGTAACTCTTTACAATATTCTTCAGTTGTAACATGTAAGAAACCCCCTGATACAAATTAAGAATAACATACTATAATTTACGTTTTATAAAGTCTTTTTTAAGATGAAAAAAAGCAGATTTTCATCTGCTTTTTAGACACTCTTATAAAGTCTGCTTAACAACAGCTTCAAGTTCTTCTCTTGGCATAAATCCTAAAGAAGAAGCTACCTTTTCGCCATTCTTGAAACCAATCATTGTTGGAATAGACATGATGCCATACTGTTGGGCAATCTCAGGATTGTCATCAACATTGACCTTTACAAACTTAATGTCTGTATAGTCCTTAGAAATTTCTTCAAGAACTGGTCCTACCATCTTACATGGTCCACACCAGTCAGCGTAAAAGTCTACAAATACTGATTTGTTATTAGCTAATACTTGATCATATTCTGTTTTATTCTTAATAATATCCATTTTTGAATACCTCCGTGTACATATTATTACATAAATATATTTGATACAAAAGAATTATGCCCTATTTAATTTTTGCGGCAGCTTCTTCATCTAAAATAACAGTTACATCTGGGTGATCCTGTAAAATACTTGCTGGACATTCTGTTGTCTTAGGACCCTTGATCATACCGTATACTGCATCAGCCTTATTTGCGCCTGTAGCGATTAAAATAATCTTCTTCGCACGCATAATTGTGCCTAAACCCTGTGTAATTGCAAGTGTAGGAACCTGTTCAATATCTCCACCAAAGAAACGAGCATTGTCCTTACGTGTTTGTTCTGTTAGTTCCATTGTATGTGTCAAACTATCAAAGGCAGCACCTGGTTCATTGAAAGCGATGTGCCCATCAGAGCCAATACCAAGAATTTGCACATCTACAACATACTTGGCCATTTCACTTTCATAGCGTACGCATTCAGCTTCAGGGTCTGCTGCTTCACCATTAGGAATATGAATATTTTCCTCAGGTACGTCAATCTCATTGAAGAGATTATCATGCATGAATGTGTAGTAACTCTGTTCATGATTACGTGGTAAACCAACATATTCATCTAGGTTGAATGTAATAGCATTCTTATAAGATGTACCATTTGTCTTATGGTCTGCAATCATCTTCTTATACAAACCAACTGGTGTAGAACCTGTAGCCAATCCTAATACTGGATTTTCTTTCTCTACAACCTGACGCATGATTTTAAATGCTTCTTCACTTACTTGGTCATAGGAATCTGCGATAACAATTTTTAACATTTTTCTTTCTCCTTCTTTTTAGAATAGTGTTATTGAATACGCTGTTTGCCAGCTATCATTTACATCTAATATAATTGTTCCTTCACGTTTTTCAAACGGAACTTCATTCTTTTCAAAATCTGTATGAGAGTACCATGGCTCAATACATACAAACGGTGCATATGGTGACCAATATGCAAGCCAAGGATAACCATGATATTCTACCTGTACACCATGTGTGCCATCTGTTAGTTTCGTACAGGTACTACGTGGGTTTTGGATAATGATTGTTTTCTTTAATGCATCTTTATCCAAGATGATCACATCTACTTCTTGTCCGCCTATCAATTCCTTTTGATTTAACTCTAAGTGGTACATATCAAATACTTTCCCTTCTTCAAGTGGACAATTGAAGGCTGGATGTAATCCAAAGTTAAATGGCATTGAACACGTATTTCTATTTTCTATACGATATGTGATATCTAACTTTTTCCCTTCTAAAGTATATGTAACTTCAAGTCTGAAGTGAAATGGATATTGTGCCAGTGTTTCTTCACTATCACAAAGTTCCATTACAATTTGAGTATCAGTATGTTTGATACATTTAAATTCACTATTTCTAGCAAAGCCATGGTTTCCAGTTTGATATTCTTTTCCTTGAATATGTAAGATACCATCCCAAGTTTTTCCAACCATCGGAAACAAGATTGGATTTCTGCCAGCCCAATAAGTCTTATCACCTTGCCAGATTGCCTCAATATTCGTTTCATGATCATAGAAGCTATGAATTTCTGCTGCATGTTCATCAATCGTTACTGACACAAGTGAATTTCGAATTGTATACGATGACATATATTCCCCCAACTCATTGGTTTTATTATAACACTTTGAAAGATTTATAAATTTCAATCCTTCCACAAAATCTATAAATTCATATTTTTTTCAAGAATTTAACCATATAATTGGACTTTTTTCACAGTTAGCGTGATAATTTTAATGTTCAAGGAGGAAATTACTATGTCATTTATCGACGGTATTAAAGAAAGAGCTAAAAAAGATATAAAAACAATTGTATTACCAGAATCAGAAGACGAAAGAACACTTCGTGCTACTGCTAAAATCTTAGAAGAAAAGACAGCAAATATTATCTTAATTGGTGATGAGGCTGTTGTAAAAGCAGATGCAGAGAAATATGGCGTTAACATCGATGGTGCAACTATCATTAACCCAGAAACTTCTGACAAGTTAGAAGAATATGTAAACACATTATATGAATTACGTAAGGCTAAGGGTATGACTCCTGAAGCTGCTCGTGAAGCATTATTGAGTGACCGTACAACATTCGGTGTCATGGTATTAAAGACAGGTGGCGCTGATGGTCTTGTATCAGGTGCTTGCCACTCTACTGCAAACACTTTACGTCCAGCATTGCAAATCCTACGTACAGCTCCAGGTGCGAAGTTAGTTTCAGGCTTCTTCATTATGGACGTTCCAAATTGCGAATTTGGTTATAATGGAACATTTGCATTCGCAGACTGTGGTCTAAACCAAGATCCTGACAGTGAAAGCCTAGCAGCAATCGCTAACGATACAGCAAATACATTCAGATCACTTGTAGGAGCTGAACCAAAGGTTGCTTTCCTTTCCCACTCTACAAAGGGAAGTGCAAAACATGCATTAGTAGATAAGGTTGTAAATGCAGTTGAAATTGCTCACCAACAATATCCAGATTTAGTATGTGATGGTGAATTACAGTTAGATGCCGCAATCGTTCCAGAAGTTGCCGCAACTAAGGCTCCAGGTTCCCCTGTTGCAGGTCAAGCCAACGTATTAATTTTCCCTAACCTTGATGGTGGTAACGTTGGTTACAAGTTAGTACAGCGTTTAGCTAAGGCTGAAGCGTATGGTCCAATGTTACAAGGTATCGCAAAGCCAGTAAACGATTTATCCCGTGGATGTTCTTGGGAAGATATCGTTGGTGTAGTAGCCTTAACAGCTGTACAAGCACAAAACAGTAAATAATAATTTAACGCATGCTTGCATACATGCAAAAATAAGAGATATCTATACGGATATCTCTTTTAGTTTATGCGATTATCATTATTTGAATAAAATTTTAATTTTGAACTGCATTTGCAGATACGATATATATGCCGTTAGGTATGCATTGTATTGGAAGGATGCTATCTACATCTGCCCAACCCATTTTTTCACAATTATGGTTTGGACAATCAACTTTACTTACATGCCATTTACCATCTTTTACTTCGATTGTTAAATTACCCACATTACCTTTTACCGTATATGTGGCATCAACACCAGAATCGAACCACTGAACAATTTCTCCACGATATACAACTACAATCCATTCACCTTTTGCTTGTTCATTTGGTGCTCCATTAATTGAATTATCTGTCCTATTTATCATTGTAGGCACAAATTTAAATATCAATATTAGCACAAGAGATAAAGCAACTATGATTCCAAGTGCAATATATTCTTTCTTTTTCATATTTGCCCCCTTTTATATAAACGATATGAACCAGTTATTTCTTATTCCAAGGAAGTAAGTTATCTCCCTTTACAAGATATGCATTCTTAGCGATTCTTGCAAGTGGTGTATCAGAGTAAGAATCGGAATAGAAGTTGTCAATTTTTGTATCGTTGAATACTTCACGATAACGACGTACCTTCTCTTCCCCATGACAATTGAGCCCACTATACTCACCCGTGTGCATATCTACTACACTGGCCATGCATGTTTTAATACCGACCTTCTTACAGAAAGATTGAATTAAAAATTCTGGAGAAGCAGATATAACTACATCATCTTCTTTCTGTGTATCTTTATACCACTGCTTTACATGATCTAAGTGAGAACTCGTATAGTCTTCTACTACTCTTTCCATATCTTCTACATAGCTAAACATGCGATATAGATTTGATTTAAAAGTAAGCTTTGGCACAATACGTAACACATATAAAAGTCCAAACCAAACTGTACGTGGTAAATTGATTAAAGTTTTAGGGCGATGTATCCAAAGATATTTCACAAAACCTACTGTAGAATCACCACGGTAGATTGTATCATCCCAATCGTAAACGTTCATTGTATTCTCCATTCTGAATGCTTTTACAAGATAAGATATCTTTGTATAAATTGCAAGCCTAAAAAAGATAGCCTAAGCTATCTTTTAATATTGACCCATTGCTGGAGGTACTGGAATTTCCTTTTCTGGAAGCTGTGCAATCGCTGCCTCTGTTGTAATAAAGAGGCCAGAAATACTTGCGGCATTTAATAATGCGGAGCGAGTTACCTTTGTAGGATCGATGATACCTGCTTCATACATATCAACCCATTCACCAGTCTTCGCATTGAAACCATAGTTCTCTTTCGCTGCTAACTGTTGTTCATAGATTTCATTGCCATCAAAGCCAGCATTTTCAGCTATCTGCATGATTGGCATCTTAAGTGCATCTAATACAACATTGATACCACGTTGTACATCCACTACATCTGACTTTAACGTACTACGTACATCTTTATAGGCTTGTACTAAGGCAAGTCCACCACCAGTGACAACTCCCTCTTCAACCGCAGCCTTAGTTGCGTTAAGCGCATCTTCGATACGTAACTTTTTTTCCTTGAGTTCTGTTTCTGTTGTTGCGCCTACCTTGATTAAGGCAACACCATTTGTAAGTTTACCTAGTCTTTCAGCTAGTCTCTTCTTATCATAATCAGACTTAGCATTTTCGATTGTTGCTTTAATTTCAGAAACACGTTTAGCAACTTCAGCACTATCACCTGCACCATCGATAATTGTTGTCTTATCTTTGCTTACTACTACCTTCTTAGCAGAACCTAAATCATTCATTGTCATATCTGCTAAGTTCATATTTAAATCTTTTGCAAAGAAGTTAGCACCTGTTAGAACTGCAATATCTGCCAATTGATTCTTTGCGTCATCACCAAAGCCAGGTGCCTTTGTCGCTACAACATTGAATGTACCGCGTAACTTATTGATGATTAATGTACTCATTACTTCATTGTCATAATCATCTGCGATAAGAAGTAATGGTTTATTGATTTTTACAACCTCTTCTAATACAGGTAAGATTTCTTGGATTGTATTGATCTTTTGATCTGTTACCAAGATATATGGACTATCCATGGATACTTCCATCTTGTCTCTATCACTTACCATGTAAGGAGAAACGTAACCCTTATCATACTGCATACCTTCTGTCATCTCTAAGATTGTTTCGAAGGAGCGTGACTCATCCACATTGATAACACCATCATTACCAACCTTTGCCATCGCTTCCGCAATGATTTTACCAATTTCTTCAGAACCTGATGAAATTGTTGCGATGTTTTTAACATCATCATTGGTTGTAACCTGGTGAGAGTTCTTTAATAAAGCATCTGCCACAACATGTGCTGCCTTTTCAATACCCTCACGCATGAGTACAGGGTTAGCACCCTTTTCAACTGCCTTAAGGCCTGCTGTAATCATTGATTGGGTTAAGATGGTTGCAGTTGTTGTACCATCACCTGCTAGTTCATTTGTGTTATTAGCTGCTTCGTAAACTAACTTAGCGCCCATGTTTTCAAACTTATCTTCAAGTTCTACTTCTTTGGCAATTGTGACACCATCATTTGTAATCACTGGTGAACCAAATGATTTCTCTAATACAACATTTCTTCCCTTTGGACCTAAAGTTACCTTTACTGCATCTGCTAATTTATTAACACCGTCCAACATCAGTTGGCGTGCATCTTTACCATATTTTAATTCTTTTGCCATGATAATCCCTTCTTTCTATCTTATTCCACAATCGCAAGAATATTCTCTGCTTCAATTAATAGATATTCTTTTTGATTCTCTTTGATTTCAGTTCCAGAATATTTTTTATATACAACCTTTTGACCAATCTGTAATTCAAGTGGAACGAGTGTTCCATTTTCTATCTTACCTGGTCCTACAGCCACAATAATACCCTTTCCTGGTTCTTCCTTTGGCTGTTCAGTCAAAATAATACCGCTCTTTGTTTTCTCTTCTTCTTTTGCTTTTTCTAAGACTACATAATCACGTAATGGTTTTAACATGTGTATTCCTCCTTTTAGCACTCTAATAGATATAGTGCTAACATAGTTTATCTTAGCACTTTCTATCATGCTGTCAATAAGAGTGATGATGTTAAATCTTTTCTAGTATAATAGGTACGGAGAATACGTTATGGAAAAGTTGAGTTTGTTATTGTTTTCAAATAGTGAGTTTCTAATTCTATTGTGTTTCACATTTATAATACTTGGAATTGGCTATTTCTTATATCGATTAGAGTACTTTAAAATAGATAAACACCGCAGTATTTTATCACTTGTTTTAATGATGATGATTTACGTAATCATTTCGTTTTGGAAGCTTGGATCAACCCGTTTTCCAACTACTACTTGGCAACCTATCGCTGAGAAACAACAAATCACATTTGACTTTGGTAAGAGTGAAAGATTTGATGCAATCTATACAATCTATGGGGAGGGTGATACAAATTCCAACCCTTCTGCATACCAGATTGGAACCAATCAAATTCAAATCTATGCTTCGAATGATCTAAAAGATTGGGTACATATCGCAAGTTTAAACCAGGGAAATATTTATACTTACGCGATTGAACAAGGCAATTGGCAATATCGTTATATCAAACTCATCAATCTCAACAACAATAGTTCATTAACGGAAATTGGTTTCCGTAATGAAGATCATACTGGATTTTTACCAGTTTCTATCTTGCGAGATAAGCAGAAGGATGGACCATATCCTGGTAGTTTACTCATTGATGAACAAGATAAATTAGTACTATCCCCTACCTATTATGACCAAGCGTACTTTGATGAAATCTATCACGTACGTAATGCATGGGAAATCGCAAACGGACAGTACATGTACGCAAATGTTCACCCATTACTTGGAACCAATATTATTGCCCTATCCATTCATTTATTTGGTATGAATCCACTGGCTTGGCGCTTGCCAGGAGCTATCGCTGGTGTATTCATGTTACCAGTATTGTATGGAATCTTAAAATTATTATTGAAACGAGACAATCTATCTTTAATAGGCTCATTCCTATTGGCAGCAGATTTCATGCACATAACGACATCTCGCATCGCTACCCTAGAACCATTTAGTATTTTATTCATATTATGTTCATTCTATTGGATGTTAAAGTACTGTATGTCTAGCTTTTATACCCTACCAATGCATAAAGGAATTTTATATCTACTTACATCTGGTATCTTTATGGGTTTATCGATTGCGGCTAAGTGGACTGGATGCTATGCAGCTGTAGGACTAGCAGTGATGTTATTTACAAACTGGATTCAACGATATCTTGAATATAAGAAGGATAAGCAGGCTCATGCTCAGTTCTTTCAGATACTGCTGAAGACAATGTTATTGTGTGTAGTATTCTTTATCATTCTTCCAATCATAATCTACTGTATTTCTTATATCCCAGATCAGATTTTCCGCAATGAACCATGGTCTATCGCTAATGTTTGGAAACAAGCTCAACAAATGTATTTCTATCACGTTAATCTAAACGCAACACATCCATATCAAAGTACTTGGTTCCAATGGATATTTGATTTACGTCCAATGTGGTATTACGTAGGAACAGTTAAAGATGTATTCCATACAATCTCTTGTTTCTCTAATCCACTACTAACATGGGCTGGTGTTCCAGCAATTCTCTATACAACCTATCGTGCAATATTTAAGAAAGATACAGTGGCTTGGTATATTGTGGTTGGTTATTTTAGTGGTCTATTACCATGGATTATCTATGTCCATCGTATCGTTTTTGCTTATCACTTCTATCCAACATCTCTATTCACCATCATTGCAATTGTTTACTGTATCCATCACCTGCAAGATCGTAAATATCAGATTGTAGTACCAGTATATCTAGCACTCTATCTAGTATTATTTATCTTATTTTTACCAGTAATAACTGGATTTGGTACAACTGTGCAATTCGCTAAATTTCTAGCATGGCTACCAGGATGGTATTTTGGATGAGAAAATATCGTAAGTTATTGCTTGATATCGCAATCATCCTGGCATTTACTGTGCTACTAATGTTTCCATATCTAACAAAGAGTTTTCTAGCAATTGAACATGATACCTTCTTTCATGTATCACGTATTGAACAATACGCAAAAGCACTTCAACACGGACAGATCCTTCCTGCTATCTATCCTTATGAAAATGGAGGATTTGGTTATGGAAGCCCACTCTTTTACTCCGATATATTCTTACTATTACCAGCAATTCTTCATAACTTGGGACTAGTATTGGTTGATAGCTATAAGCTTACTGTTTTTCTTGCAAGTTTCTTTTCTGGAATTACAATGTACATGCTTGCAAGTAAGTTTACTAAGAAGTCATCACTTCGATTACTTGCTGTCGCTGCATATCTTTTCAGCAACTATCACATCACAGATATCTATGTACGTGGTGCACTTGGTGAAGTATTTGCACTTGTTGGTATTCCACTCATCCTGTCTGGTCTCTTTGAAATCTTTGAATCCAATCAGAAATATTCACTATCTTATCTAATTGGTTTAGTAATTACTGTACTATCACATAATCTAAGTTTCTTATTATGTTTTATACTGGTGGTTATTGTATGTATCATATATCTACCGAAGTCTTCATTTAATAGATATAAAATATTAGTTAGTGAAAGTATGCTGGCATGTTTATTCACTGCTTTCTATACCTTCCCGATGATAGAACAACTAAAATCGCAACAGTTTTATCTCAATTACTATGCATCTAGTTCCGCATTAGAAAATCATGCAATGGCATTCTGGCAATTCTTTGCCAACCAAACTGTGTTTGGTTTATCAGGCAATCAATATAATGCAAGTAATGCTATGGTCGTTAATATTGGTTTATTTTTGAGTATTACACCTATCAGTTATCTCTTTCTAAGTAAGAAAGAGAAACATACATTCCTAACTATCATGTTAGTAATCGGATGGATTTGTATGGTATTACCTGCAAAGATATTCCCTTGGAAGTACATGTCATTTGCTAGAGTATTACAGTTTCCATGGCGATTAAACATGTTGGCATTACCACTATTATGTATTCCTTCTGTAATAGGTATCGAAAAGTTTACACATAAACTAAAGTATTTACCTATCTGCTTAGTATTGTTATTAAGTTTAGAAGGAATCTACCATCTCTATCCTGCAACGAAACGTACATTTATCATGCCACACAATACCACATGGCAAGAAGTAACCGATGGCAAACTCATTGATCCATACTACTCTGCACAGTACATGCGTGTAGAACTTGCCGGAGGCGATTATTTGCCTTATAACTCTCCTGATTTCCGTAGTTATACAAAGACAATTCAAACTACATCAGGTGAAACAATTACAACTGGTGAATGGATTGACTATGGTAGTTACCGCTTTACAATTACCAATCCACAAACTGTTGTACTACCGATTACGTACTACAAAGGATATATCGTTCGTAATATTGATACAACAGAGATTGTTGAGACCTTATTAAGTCAAAATGGTCTTGTTAGTGTTTCTATACCATCTGCTGGTACGTATGTCTGTCTGTACCAAAATACCACCATCCGTATGGTATCTATATGGATTTCTATTCTTACATGCATGACTTGTATTGGCTATATCATTTATCGTAAACGAAAAAAGGATATTCTATAACAATATCCTTTTCGTTTATTTAGATTTGGTACCACTTGATTTCGTTAGCTTCTAAGTGTAATGAGAAGGATGTTCCATCTCCACGGTAGATAACAGTATCTTGTGGTTCATATGTGTTGTTTACAACGCAATAGCTTTGTGTAGAAGGATATACATTTACATCAACGTTATAGTTTTCAGAATACCACTTCTTCATGTCATCTTCACGATGGCAACTGTAGTAGATTGCACGATAGAGAAGTCTTGCATTTTCGAAACTGAATGGTAAACCATTCATGTATACTGCTCTACCCTTACCATATTCATTAACCGCTAACTTCACACTGAGGTCTTCTTGTTTGATAACCTTTGTGCCTGGTAGTGCATAAACGCTATTTACGTTTTCGCCCCAGTCTTCATGTTCTAACTGTTCTGTAATGAAGTGATCATGACATTCCCAGTTGTACTTGTCTGTATGAAGTGTGAAGTCTAGTTCTTTATCAACACCTAATACATCATACAGTGTGAAGAACTTACCATTTCTTGCACAAGCTGTAGGTTCACCAATACCGATGAAGCCTCCACCATTGTCTACATAACGACGCAGGATTGTGATAATCTTTTCATCGAATTCTTCACCACCACTAAAGCTTGTGTAACTACTACCGTAGTTCAGTACTACATCAATATCATTTAAGATATCTGGATTTTCACGTAGTTCTTCAAAACTGATGAACTTCACATCAAATGGGAAACCACTAAGTGATTCAAGAACACCTGTGTAGGAGTAGATTTGCTTGTAGCGAATTGCGTGATGCACAAGATGTGCACCCCAACGGCGAAGCTCGCCATAGCTATTTAATACAGCAACCTTGAGTAAGTTATGTGGTGTTTGTTTTCCTACATGTTCATAGAGTTCTCTAAATTCATCGCATACTTCAGAAACATACTCGATAAACTCTGGGAACTGTAATGCAAGTTTCAAGTATCCACCATAACCGATACGATCAACTGGTGATCGTAAGATTGCACGACGTGCTGTTACCCAGTTTACTTTCGCTTCCTGTAATGGATCTCCACCTTCATGGAATGTATCTGGGAAGAAGTATGGTAAGAATCTACCTTCTGTATACTTCACACCCTTGATATCAGAAATTAAGCGTAATGTAGAACCTGAACCAACACTACCTACAACAGCATCTAATCCAATTTCAGAGAAGTACTTACCATATGGTTCTGTACCAATCCAATGGTCTCCTAAGAACATCATCGCTTCCTTACCATAGGAATGACAGATATCTACGAGAACCTTTGCAAGCTTGCATACTTCTCTTTGTTGGAAGTCGATAAAGTCTTTATATTCCTTGGAAGGAACACAGAACTGACTGTTATGGAAGCCTTTATTAATAATAAATTCTGGACGGAACTGATAGCCAACTTCCTTTTCAAACTGTTCCAAAATATATGGTGATACAGATGCACTATATCCATACCAGTCAACGAACTTCTCACGAGCGAACTCATCAAACTGTAATGTGAACTGATGGAAGAATGTTGTAAAGCGTACAACATTTACATCTTCTCGTTCTTTACAGAACTTATGTAACTTCTCAATGACGTGTTTCTGTGTTTCTGGTAAACGTACATCTAATGTCATCTGATGTTCTTCATCTACCCAATCATTTGTTAAGAAGTTATACATGTGAACTGGATCCCACACGATAAATGCTAAGAAGCTGACTGTGTATGCATGATAAGGAATCGCTTCCTCAATGACTACATCACCATTTTCTTCATCAAAATACCAGTTTGAAACAACTGTATCTGTTGTACGATCAATGACTTCCCACCAACGGTGAATATCATTTGTTGGGTTCACTTTGAATTGATCTTTATAGAAATGTTCCATGATTTTGATGCGTAAGCATGTATCTTTTGCGGTAACGAAGTCACTCATCAAATACATCTGTTGCATCTCATCAGGATGTTCTTTTGCCCACGCATTATCTTTGCGTGTTGTGTAATATGTAGCGTATTGCTTAATATCCATCTTTCGTAATGCTTCAGGCATATCTGTGCCATCGCAATCACGAATTGCATCAGCCTTCCACTTCTTGATGATTTCGATTGTATCCTCAATCACATCAATATCGGTTGGGACTGTAACTCTTCCTGTACTCATACTTAATTAATCTCCCTTAAACGATACGGTTTTCTGTCTCTGGATCAAAGAAGTGTACCTTCTCCAAATCCATTGCCAGTCTAAAGGATGCACAATCTGAAAGATCATAGCGTGCATTCACTCTTGCCTGTAACTTCTGTCCTGCTATCTTGCCATGTAGGATAAATTCATTACCTAAAAGCTCACTTACATCAATTGCAAAGTCAAACACAGCACTTGGATATGTTTCATTTACAATTTCCTCTGCGTGTAAATCTTCTGGACGAATACCCATCACAATTTCTTTGCCTTCATATGCTTGCATGTCTTTTGTAAACTGTTCCGGTAGTTCAATATGCATATCACCAATGGTGAATTTTCCACCAGCGTATGTTCCCTTTAGGAAGTTTGTGGCTGGAGAACCAATAAATCCTGCTACAAACATGTTTACTGGATTCTGGTAGATTTCCTTTGGTGTGCCAATCTGTTGGATGTATCCATCTTTCATGATGACAATACGGCTAGCCATTGTCATCGCTTCTGTTTGGTCGTGTGTTACGTAGATTGTTGTAGCACCGATGTTTTTGTGTAGTCGAATAATTTCACTACGCATCTGTACACGAAGCTTAGCATCTAAGTTAGATAATGGTTCATCCATTAAGAATACTTTCGCATTACGTACGATTGCTCTACCTAACGCTACACGTTGTCTTTGACCACCAGATAAAGCCTTAGGCTTTCTATCTAAGTATTGTTCAATTTCTAATGCTTTTGCGGCTGCACGTACACGACGGTCAATTTCATCTTTATCAGTCTTACGAATCTGTAATCCAAATGCCATGTTTTCATAAACTGTCATAAATGGATATAATGCATAAGACTGGAATACCATCGCAATCTCACGATTCTTAGGTGCAACATCGTTTACTAATTTATCATCAATATACAATTCACCATTTGTGATATCTTCCAAACCTGCAATCATACGTAAAGTTGTTGATTTACCACATCCGGAAGGACCAACCAATACGATGAATTCTTTATCTTGAATCTCTAAGTTAAAATCAAATACTGCCTGTACTTTATTATCGTAAATCTTATTGATATGACGTAATGATAAGTTTGCCATATATCGTCCCCCTATTTAAATCTCTTGTTATACAGATGTATAACTAACAAAATGCCAATCAGTCCAACTACCTGAATACCAAGATTCACATAGCCAACTTCTCTTTGACCAAAAATTACCATTGCTAGACTGACAACAAATAGAATTGCCATCAAGATTGATTGTGTTGTTCGATTCATATGTCCTCCTAGTCCTTAAGACCGCCCAAGGTCATACCTTGTGTTAAGCGTCTTTGTACAAGAATGTATAAGATTAGTGTTGGTAACATAACAATCACAAGTCCTGCATACATCGGTCCATAATTAGTCGCTGCTTTCTGTGCGGACATCAGATTCTGTAATCCTACAGGTAGTGTCTTTAGTGCCTTTGTCTGCACAAGTGTTAATGAAATAATGTATTCATTCCAGAATGCCAAGAAGTTAAATAGGATAACTGTAATAATACTTGGCTTTGCCATACGGAACATGACTCTTACCATGGTTGTAAAGTAACCACAACCATCGATTTCCGCAGCTTCTTCATATGCCTTTGGTAAGGAACGGAAGTAGCTTGCAAGAAGATATACGGTAAATGGAATTGCTGTAGATGCGTATACAAGCGCAAGAACGAAACGGTTATTCATAAAGAACTGTAGACCGCTCTTTGCTAGTGACTTATCCCAACCATTCAGCATTAAGAAGATTGGCACAACGATATAGTTTACGTTAATAAATAAGCCAGCCATGATGAGTGTGTTGAAGAACTTTCTACCTTTGAATTGGAATCTAGCAAGTACATACGCAGCTGGTAATGAAACCACTAGTAAGATTGCTAGAGCCATTGCAGTTACAAGTGCTGAGTTCAAGATAAAATCACCAACTTGTGCAATTTGGAAGGCATCAATAAAGTTCTGAATATTAAATCCTTGTGGTAATGCCCATGGGTTTCCATAGAACTCAGCATTTGTTTTAATTGATGCTAAGAATACCCAGGATACCGGAATGATAATGGATATCGCTAAAGAAATCAGCGCAACATATATAAAGATTTTGTATAAATCAAAATGTTTTCTCTTCATATTGCCTCCTAAATCTCAATCGAATCACGATGTGTTACGCGATTGATTGCCCATGATAAGGTAAATGAAAGAATAAATACAACTGCACCGATTGCCATACCATAGCCATAACTTGAACGATTATATGCTTGCAAGTACATATAACTGAGCACTGTTTCACTGGCTCCATCAGGACCACCACCGGTCATGACTTGCACAAACAAGAAACTCAGATTAATGGTTGAAATGACGAAGAATGTAAGTGTTGTACGGATATTGTCCCAAATCATCGGAATCGTTACCGAGAAGAATTGTTTTACTTTTCCACTACCCTCTAAAGACGCAGCTTCATACAGGTGCTCTGGTATCGTACTCATACTCGCCATATACATAACCATGTAATAACCAATCGCCTGCCAAATTAATGCGGCAATTAACGCATATACAACTAAACCAGGATCACCAAGATACTTTGTCGTTCCAGCACTTCCGTTAAATAGTCCTACGAGTGAATTTAACAAACCATTTTCAGATGGATCATAAATCGCACTGAAGATTGCAGAAATAACAACGACAGAAAGGATATTTGGAATATAGAATATGATTCTAAAGAAGTTTTGTCCCTTTATCTTTTCACGAACCAGAATTGACGCAAATAAGATTGCGAAAGCCATCGTTACAATTGTTACTAGCACGATGATTAAGATTGTATTCTGAAGAGCGCGGATAAAACTCATATCTTTAAATAACATCTGGAAATTCTTTAATCCTATAAATGTACGGTTATCACTTAAGCCACCCCATTTAAACATCGACATCATAAACACATTTATCGTTGGATATATCATAAACAGTGTTAGTAATATCATTGCTGGAGCTAAGCATATTGTGATAAACAGCTTCTTCTCAACACTTTTTTTCATTTCATTACCCCCTTCCTTAAAATAACGACGGCTGTCCACCATCGTTATTTTAATGAATTCTAATACTTAACAGCTAATTGATTATTTGTTTGCTTCAGCAATCTGTTCAACAGCCTTCACTGTTGCGTCATACCATTCATCAACTGTCTTGGAACCATTTACGATTGAGTTTACAGTTGCGTAGAGAACACCTGTATTAGCATCAGCTACACTCACACCTTCAACGATGTTGTCCATAACTTTGAAACCTACTGCATTTGACTTAGCGCCATTGTCATAGATTGTGTAGTATAAAGCATTTTCATCATCCTTACCGATGAACTTAGAAGCATCCTTAGTAGGCATTACAGCACCACCGTTTTCATAGAATAACTTTGTAGCTTCATCAGAGTATAAGAATGTAATAAACTTCTTAGCTAATTCTGGGTTCTTAGCTTCTTTAGGAATAAATACCTGTTCTGTAAATGTTGTAGAGTAAGCATCACCTGTAGCAGTTACCTTAGGTAAAGCTGTGAATCCCCATTCAAAACCAGCAGCACGTGGAGCTTCAGCCATTTCACCTGGTAACCATGTACCATTAGGAACGAATAATGCCTTGTTGTCTAAGATTAATTGTTGGTTCTTCTTGAAGTTATCGCCGTTAGCGTTAGCTACTGTTGTTGGTTCAACATACTGAGCAAGCTTGCCTACGATTTCGAATGCCTTCTTAACTTCTGGCAACTTCCAAGCGTCAACGTCATATGTCATTAACTTCGCATATACTTCTGGTCCTGCTGTTTCATTTAATAAAGCAGAGAAGAATGCATCGAAGTAACCTGTTGTTGGGTATGTGAATAATGAGATACCTTCAGCCTTAGCCTTTTCTCCTAATTCCCACATTTCATCCCAAGTTTTTGGAACACTCCATCCCTTTTCCTTAAATAGGTTAGCGTTATAGAATAATCCACATGGGCTGTAGTTAATAGGTGCTAAGTATAATTTGCCATCAGCGTATGGCTGTGTAGCTAAACCTTCATAGATACCATCGATGAGCTTATCCTTCACCTTTACATCTTCGCCATATACTTTTTCATCAAGTACACTTGTAATGTCTGTTAACATCTTTTCAGCAATCATTGTGTCTGTTAAGCCACCCTTAGATCCAACTGATAAGTAAACTAAGTCAGGATATGTTCCAGCTTGAACTTCACTACGTAATGTATCAGCGATGTTCTTCTCTAAACGAAGGTCAACCTTAACGCCTTCCTTTTCTTCGAAAGCCTTAACAACAGCTTCCCAACCCTTTGTGCCATATCCGCCATCTAGACCAGAAATGTGCAATGTTGTTTCTTCACTTTCCTTCTGTGAAGAAGCAGCTTCTTTTTTACTACAGCCAATAGCACCGACTGCGAGTAAACCAGCTAATGATAATGTCAATAACTTTTTCATATGTTCCTCTTTTCCTCCTAAGAAACTTATTTGATAATTTCAGTTTATGGGTGAAAACGCTTTCAAACAAGAGATATATTGCTAAATATTATCGAAATATTGCTGTGATATATCTATTTCGCAATATTTCATATAATCAATTAAAAATTAAGAATGCCAAAATGCGTTACATGGTATGATTAAAGCGATGATTACAGCTATTTCTCAGAACCAAAACGAAGATCGCTCACTAGGTAAGATCTTGTACGTTACCCACTCCCGCTATGAGGGAGATTGGCACTCAACTCCGCACAGTCATGCGTGTGCAGAGCTTTTCTATGTTATCTCTGGTGAAGGCAAATTCTTTGTTGAAGGGAAATACCTCGACATTCAAGCAGATGACCTCATTATTGTGAATTCATATATTGAACACACTGAGGTCAGTAAAGAGAATTCCCCTCTTGAATATATTGTAGCAGGTATTGAAGGTTTACACTTCCATAGTGATGATAAACGTTTCAATAGTAACTTCAGTATGCATAACTATAAAGCATATAAGAATGATATTCTTTTCTATCTCAAAACATTACTGCATGAAATGGAACATCAAGATGAATACTCTCAACACTTAGTAAACTCCCTATTAGAGATTATGCTTATCAACATGGTACGTCGTACCAATACAACACTAAATGTATCACCAGTAAAAAAGACAACGAAAGAATGTATCTTCATCGAAAACTATATCAACGACCACTTTAAAGAAGATATCGACCTAGACAAGCTCAGTGAATTAACATTCTTAAATAAATATTACTTAGTACATGCATTCAACCAATATAAAGGGATTTCTCCGATGCGTTATTTAATACAACGTCGAATCTCTGAAGCAAAGTTCTTATTAGAGACTACCAGTTATAGTATGAATGATATCTCTGCTATTATCGGCTTCTCGAACCAAAACTACTTTACCTTTGCGTTTAAACGTGAGATTGGTTGTTCCCCAAGTACGTATCGTAAACAATTCTTAAAAACAAAAAACTAAGAAACATGCATGCAAAAAGCCGAGAATACTCGGCTTTTTTTGTTATGAACGTAAGTCTGCAGAGAGCTTTTCTTTGAGTTTTTCAAGAATCGCATCGTGAACAGTACGTACTTCTTCATCATTCAGTGTATGATCAGAAGCTTGATATGTAATACGTAGAGCTACAGATTTCTTACCTGCTTCAACATGTTCTCCTTCGTAAATATCAAATACTTCCGATTTACGAACAAGCTTCTTACCTGTACTGTTAATAATCTTTAACATTTCTTCTGCTGTGACTTCTCTATCTACAACTAATGCAATATCACGTGAGATGGATGGATAACGATCAATCGGCACAAACTTCACCTTAGAAGCACTTGTCTCATTTACGACATCCAATGAAAGTTCGGCATATGTTACTCGCTTTAAATCATACTTCTTCGCATAGCTTGGATGTAATTCACCAAATAGACCTAATGGTTTACGGTCTAAGAGAATCTCTGCACTGCGATATGGATGGAAATGTTCTACATCCATTGTATTTGGACGTACAGTAATACGTGCATCATTGAAACCACAACGATTTAACCATGTCATTAGGATTCCCTTTAAGGCATAGAAATCACCAGCTTCATTTAACTTGTGGAGTGGATCATTTTGAACATTACCATCTAATACAACTGCAAGTCTTTCTTCTTCCTTATCCTTTGCATACACCTTTGAGATTTCAAATAACAAGTTATCTGTATTTTGGTGCGCTTCATTGTATTGCACACTTGTTAATACAGAGTTTAATAAACTTGCACGAATATACTTACGATTCTCTGACATTGGCATCGCAAGAGGAATCGCTTCACCAAGTGGCAATAACGCTGTCTTCATCTCCTCTTCAGAGATGAGTGTATAAGTAACAATTTCATTGAGACCAAAGGCCTTCAATGTTTCGCGTGTCATACGTCTGAGTTTCTGCTTTGGTGATAATTGACCAACAGTTGTACTCATTACTGGTAATGTAGATTTCAAAGTATCAAAACCAATTAAGCGTACAATTTCTTCATCGATGTCTGCACGACCTTCAATATCAACACGGTAACTTGGAATATGACATGTAATCTCATCCCCATTTACTTCTGGTTCAAAGTTTAACCATGTGAGTGTTTCTTTCACTTCATCCATTGTAAATGCTGTACCTAATAAGGCATTACAGTGAGAGAGTGTTTCCTTTACCACAACTGGCTTATAACCATCTGTGCCATAAATGACTGTTTCTTCAAATCCATCTGCACATGCATACTCTTGTAAGAGTTGTACAGAACGGTCCATAGCCTTTTGTGCAGCTAATGCCTCAATACCCTTTGTAAAGCGCTGTGCTGCCTCAGTAATGAGATTTAAACGAATGGATGAACGACGTACAGAAGTCTTATTGAAATGTGCTGCTTCGATAAAGATACCTTCTGTCGTTTCATCAATCATGGATTCTTCCCCACCCATAATACCGGCAATACCAGTCACTTCACCATTTGTAGTGATGAGGATATCTCCCTTTTCAATCGCAAACTCTACACCATCTAACGCAGTCATCTTTAGCTCACGATCATCCACAACTGTAATTTCTCTTGTTGGAAGCTTTGCAAGATTGTAATAGTGTAATGGCTGTCCTGTTTCAAGCATTACAAAGTTAGAAATATCAACAACATTATTAATGGAATTGATACCTGCCGCATGTAAGTATTCCACCATCCACTTTGGAGATGGTCCTACCTTTACATGATTTACAACCTTACCCATGAAGAAATCACACTTATCAGTGTTGCTTGTTACCTTAAAGTTGGATGGTGTTCCAACATTGGATTTGCCAGCATAATCAGGCCACTTCACTTCACGATGTAAAATAGCACCAACTTCTTTTGCCATATTCCACATGCTAGAACAATCTGCACGATTTGGTGTTAATGATACATCTAAAATCGTGTCATCATAGCCTATGTATCCAAGCACATTTGTTTCACCAACAGGTGCATCTTGTGGTAACTCTTCAATTCCGTTAATTTGTTTTTCTGTAAGATATTTATGATCAATACCTAACTCACGTAGTGAGCAAAGCATACCATTTGATTCAATTCCATGAAGTGGCTTTGCTTGAATCGTAATACCAGGTAAAACTGCACCAGGTAAAGCTGCGATTACCTTTAAACCTAATCGGCAGTTTGAAGCACCACATACAATTTGCGTTGTATCGTTTTCACCTGCTCCATAGCGAACGATTGTACGGTGTAAATGTGTATCTGGAATATCTTCACATTCAATCACTTCCGCTATCACAAGACCAGTGCCTTGTGCCATCGGTTCAATTCCTTCAACTTCTAGCCCTGCAGTTGTTAATTTGTCCGCTAGCT
>ERZ773233.237-NODE-237-length-40944-cov-20.872215_pt1 | contig 40944 bp, 34 predicted proteins | sample MGYA00580991_ERZ773233 | MGnify/ENA primary metagenome ERZ773233 (study PRJEB29015, sample SAMEA2738178) | human oral metagenome | biome: human oral; feature: human-associated habitat; material: saliva | place: China | collected 2161 ...
GCGAGTTTATTTGCCTCTTAGGCCCTTCTGGTTCCGGTAAAAGTACGCTATTAAACGCTATGGCGGGCTTTGAGCTCGTTACATCTGGTTCCATTACTATCGACGGTGAAGAGGTGAGAGCGCCTCAACTCAGATATGTAACGGTATTTCAAAATTATGGCTTGTTGCCATGGCGTACGGTGGAAAGTAATATTGAGCTTGGTCTTGAAAGTAAAAAGGTACCTAAAGAAGAGCGACCTGCTATCATCGATAAATACGTTAAAATGGTAGGCCTCGATCACGCCCGCAATCGTTATCCAGCAGAGCTATCTGGGGGCATGCAACAACGTGTATCTATCGCCCGTGCACTAGCCGTAGATCCAGATATCATTTTCATGGATGAACCATTAGGCGCCCTTGATGCGTTGACACGTATCAACTTACAAGACGAAATCTCTCGCATCTGCCGCGAAGAAGGCAAAACTGTTGTATTTGTTACCCACGATATTGAAGAAGCCGTAGTCCTAGCAGACCGCGTTGTGGTACTAGCGGCAAACCCGGGCCGTGTACAAACTATCATCCCTGTAAATATCATCGATAGAACCGACCGCACATCGGCATCCTTTGTTAATATTCGAAACCATATCTTTGAACAATTCCAATTGGCAAAAGAAGACAAAATCGAGTTCTATATTTAGTTGTATATATCTTAAAATATCATGCCTTAAAAATCCTTAAAGAAAGATATGATTTTTTTGGGGGGATAATAGACAAAATTCTAAAATAATGTATACTATAAGTAGCTAAAGATTGTAAGTGCTCCACTGAGTGCACAAAAGAAACCATCTAGGGACTGCGATATATCTAGGTGGTTTCTTTAATTATAATGGACAAAATTCTAAAATAATGTATACTATAAGTAGCTAAAAGAGTAAGGAGTTCCATTAGTGTACACCTTAAAAGAACCACCCAAGTATTTCGACGTCCTTGGGTGGTTTTTTACTTATCTGATAACGGAGATAACCCGATGCTCATCACCATTTAAAATACCTATCGAGCAATTTACAAATGTAGTAGCTAATTACATTCGTCATAATAGGTATTATAAAGAGTAAGAAGATTTTTTCCATAGTGTCACCTCCTCCCTACACCGTATTTCTCGGATTAGAGATGGTGACATCTTGATTGTAGTATATATAACTTTATATTTCTTATGCAATTCGTGTAATTATCATGTATAGTAGATATATATCGGTAATAACGTATGAAATTTAAATTGGAGGCTGTATGTCTTTATTTGAGTTAGAGAAGACCTTGTCTTTTGATGAATATATAGCAACCTTTGATGCGGAGCGTGTGGCGAAGGTGCACGATTTTGTAGACTGGCTCGCTCAGTATCAAGGTGGTCTCGTCCATAATCCTTGGGGTGAGGTGAATCCTGGTTTAGAGATTGTTACAGATGGTTTTGATGCGGCCCAAGTGCGTCGAGATAATTTGGTAGCCTATTTATTACCGCGATTAGGTCGAGCTAAGATATTTGTAGTGGCTGAGGCAGTAGGATATCAAGGGGGACGTTTTAGTGGCATTGCTATTACTTGTGAAAGAATGCTATTAGATAAGCACAAAACCATTCGTGCGAAGGATATAACGCCGATTCGGTTGGAACGCACTAGTTCACCTACTAGCTCTTTATTTAAAGGAATACAGCAGAAGGACGGTTTTAATGAACCTACTGACACTGTGGTGTGGAGTGCTATCGTTGAAAAGGGGATAGATCCATATGATACGTTGTTGTGGAATATATTCCCCTTCCATCCTCATAAGGATGATAATCCATTGACGAACCGCACGCCTACGGATAAAGAGCAACAATTAGGTTGGGAATATACAAAACGCTTGTTAGATTTACATATAGAATTAGGTGGCGTAGAACCTCTTGTGCTCGCAGTAGGCCAAAAATCTGCAGATACAATGGGAAAATTTGGATTGTCTGCTATTGGGTTGCGCCACCCTGCAAACGGCGGTGCTAATCTATATCGTCAGGGCTTTGCGGAGGCTATAGATACATACTTAAAATAGTAAACATTTGAGAGTTTTTGGAGCGATACTTATGAAACGTTATTGTGATGCTTGCCGTCATTATTGCGATGAGGCGGCTATGTTTTGTCCTACATGTGGGCAGTATACGGTGGCTACAGAGGTGGAGCGCATTGCACCTGAAGGTGATGTAATTTATCCTTTATCCCATTATCAGCTTAGCTATAAGGATACATATCTCTATGTGATGAATAAGTTCATGGATACGGATGGTCGCGCTTCGCGGAGGGAATTTTTACAATTTCTATTGCTGTGGCATGTATGTATAGTTGGTTTGCTCGCTTTTTTCTATGCTATAACCGCTATATTTCAAACGGGACCGTATTTAATCGGTTTAGGTGGGTTCTTAACGGCTATACTATGTTTAGTATCCTTGCTTCCGTTAGGGTCGTTATGTGTGCGCCGACTTCATGATACGGGACGAGGCAGTATGAGCTTGTTGCTGTTTCTCATCCCCTTTGTAGGCCCCTTGATTTTGCTCGCACTGTTATGTCAAAAGGGGCAGCCACAGGACAATCAATATGGTGGTGCGTTGCAGCATATCGTCATAGATAAACGGCTAGCTTCAATTATGAAAGTATCCCCTTCGAGTAGTTCGTTAACAACGAGAGTTTTAATTGTTGTGCTTGTAAGTATAGTATGTATATTTGGATTTTCTTTACGAACTATGGGACCGGAAAATGAAGTGTTCCCTTCAGGGTGGTTTACAAATGCCATTGTTGGCGAAGGTAGTGAAGATGCCGCTCGTGCATCAGTACAAGGCTATTTTGATGCGGTAAATAATAAGGACTATGATAAGGCTTTCACGTATGTGATGAACCGAGTTAGGGCCAATCCAGTAGAAAAACAAAAATGGCTCATAGCTATGCAGCAAGGTACAAAAGTGGATATGGTTACCTTGGATGTGACACGGCTGAGTCGTTCAGGTAGTTTAAAACGTATTGTATTTGAAGCAGATTTACAAACTACAAAGGTTGGCGAAGGCATGGTAGAGGCTAAACCGATGAAGCGATATATTTCTCTTATTGAAGAAAATGGCGCTTGGCATATTGAAGGCTTTTACAAAGAGTTGCCAGATGATGATTAATATATAGGACTTAGAGATACGTCTAGATCTTGTGCGGTAATCCGATTCAATCAATACAAGATTAATAGCATAGCGTTAACATAGGGGGCCTCTTTTGTTAACGCTATTTTTATGTTACAATAATAATAACGTATGAAAGCGAGGCTTTCATCAGAACGATCGGATTATAATGAACATTAAACGGTAACGAAGAGAACGTAACGTCGCGGCTGACGCGTTTAATGGTACACTATACTCATTTGCACGAGGCGAATGGACAAAAGGACTTGAACGGTAACAATTGAGTTGCGCTATTTTTGCGCCCATTTGAAAGACGCTGCTGGATAGCGCCTTTTTCGTTTGTCCGTTCCTCTGTAAAGATCAAATTTTAATGATAGGTGAAAATATATGTTAAACAAATTAATGAACAAAATTTTAGGAGGAACTGTGAATACAACAGATAATCAACATACTGCACAAGTGACTGCAGTAGAGACGGCTCCGTCTGCTCAAGGTGAGCATAAAACAACGCGCCGTCGTACCAACACACGTCGACCAGTGGGAGAACACCGCAATACAGAAGGCCGTCGCACTGGTGAACGCCGTCATACAGGCGAAGCTAATCAAAATGGCGAAGGCCGTCAACGACGTACGACACATACAAGAACGAACACACGTCGTCAACGTCCAACAGCAGAGCAAGGCGAACAACAAGGTACAGAACGTAAACCTCGCCAACCTCGTCAAACCCGTACAACTCGAAGCGGTGAAAATACACATCGTACAGAACGAAATGGCGAGAATACTCGTAATACAAGAAATACACGTAATACGCGTACACGTAATACGAATGATAATAATCGTAATGAAAATACTAACAACCGTCGTACGCGCACTAACAACCGCCCGATGACTCGCAACCAAGAGGTTCAATCCGATTTAATTGGTCGTCAACCAGCGGGCTCCAATAAGGGTAAATTTCAAATTATCCCTCTTGGTGGCCTTGGTGAAATCGGTAAAAATATGACCATTTTTCAATACGAGGATGAAATCATCGTTCTTGATGCAGGTCTTGCGTTCCCTAGTGAAGATATGCTTGGCGTAGATATCGTTATTCCTGATATGAGCTATATCATTGAGAATAAGGACCGCGTGAAAGCAGTCGTTATTACTCATGGTCACGAGGACCATATCGGTTCCTTAGCGTACCTTATGAAGGAAATTAATTGCCCTGTATATGCTACAAATCTTGTTTGTGGCTTGATTGAAGGTAAGTTCAAAGAGCATAAAGTATCTCCAAAATGCCTTCGCACGATTGCAGCAGGCGATGAAGTGCAAATCGGTCAAGTGAAGGTTGGTTTTATCCAAACAAATCACTCCATTCCTGACTCCGTTGCGGTGTACTTCGATACACCTATCGGTACTGTACTCCATACAGGGGACTTTAAAATTGACCAAACACCAGTTGATGGCAAATTGATGGATATTCATAAATTCGCAGAACTTGGCAACAAGGGTGTACTAGCATTGATGTCCGATTCTACAAATGTAGAAAAACCTGGTTTTACTGGTTCTGAAAGCTCCGTTGGACCTGCTATTAAACAAGCTGTAGGTGCTGCAAAAGGTCGCGTTGTATTGGCTACATTCGCATCTAACGTATCTCGTATCCAACAAGCAATCGATGCGGCGGTTATGTTCAACCGTAAGGTTGTCGTTATGGGTCGCAGCATGGTAAATGTTACAGAAATCGCACAAGAACGCGGTTATTTGAATATTCCACCAAATACGATTATCGATGTAGATGTAATGCACAACTATACAGATGACCAAATCATGATTTTAACAACTGGTTCTCAAGGTGAACCGATGGCGGGCTTATCCCGTATGGCTACAAGCAACCACCGCACTGTAGAATTGGCACCAAATGATACTGTTATTATCTCTGCTACACCAATTCCAGGCAATGAAGGTGCTGTTGGTAGAACTATCGATAACTTACTTCGTCTAGGTTGCCATGTTGTATATGGCAAAGATCGTGGCATCCACGTATCTGGCCATGCGAGCCAAGAAGAGCTTAAAACAATGCTTAACCTTGTGCGTCCAGAATACTTCATCCCGGTTCATGGTGAGTACCGTATGTTACGTCGTCATGGTGAACTTGGTGTGGCTATGGGCGTAGACCCTAAGAAGGTCCTTATCGGTGATAATGGTCAAATCTTTGAATTTGATAAAGACGGTGGTCATAAAGGTGGCCGTGTACAAGCGGGTGCTATCTTCGTTGATGGTCTTGGCGTTGGCGATGTTGGTAATATCGTTATTCGCGATCGTCAACAATTGGCACAAGAAGGCATGGTTATCGTTGTTATGGCTATGGATACTGCTTCCGGTACCATCATTGCCGGCCCAGATCTCGTATCTCGTGGCTTCGTATATGTACGTGATGCAGAAGAACTTATGCTTGAAGCAGAACGTCGCGTTCATCAAGTATTAGATGATTGTGAAGCACAACGTATCAAGGACTGGACTACAATTAAACAAAACGTTCGCGATGCATTGGGTAAATTCTTCTATGACAAAACACGTCGTAGACCTATGATTTTACCAATCATCCAAGACGTACACTAAATAACATATCCCTCTCAAGTAGAATGCCGTGATTACATGGCGAACAGTCTTGAGGGGGATATCTTTATTATTTTGAGACACCATAAGTAGCGTAGTTGCTGTAGTTATCTACTATATAGGGTATTTGAAGTTACTTTATTAAACTGCTATAATTAAAAGATAACTAGTATCCTTTTAGTGTTGAATGGAGTATTATGAAACAAACAAATACAAGAGCTATGGTGGAAACGGCGTTTTTAGCGGCCATCGTAGTTGTATTAACCGTTATAGGCGCTAGTCTTCCTGTTTTATCTCTGTTAGCTACTATCGTAGCTCCTGCGGCGATTGCTACAGTAGGGATCAGGTGGGGCGTTCGTTATAGCTGCTCTGCGGCTATAGTAGCCTTTGTCATTGTTTCCATTTTATTGGGACCATTGACAGCTGTAGGAACAATCTTGATGTATGCAGTACCAAGCATTTTTATTGGACTCGGTTTTCGTAAACGTTGGTCCCCTTTAAAATTAATCTTGGTGCCTACACTCGCATTAGCGGTGACTACTATTATTACACTCTTAGCATCAATGTCTATTATGTCTGTTGATTTACAGACATCTATTCAAAATATTGGTGATGAAGTACAAAATGCATTTATAGACACAGTGAAACAACAATCGCTGCCACCAGAACAGACAGAGCTTTATATACAACAAATACAAGCGAGCTTAGTACAGATTAAAAGGATGCTTATCACTTATGCGTTTTGTGCGTTTGCTGTTACGTCTTATATCTTGGCACGATTTACAGCATATATTGCAAAACGTACTAATAATCCTGTACAACCATTGCCTGCCATTTCATCTTGGCAAATACCTGTTTGGGCGGCTGGTGTATTGGCTGTAGGTCTTATTATTATTTATGGCTCATCCTTTGTTGGTATCAATAATGAGCTGCTTACAACTGTTGGTATGAACATTGCTTTATTTGGCGCCTTTGCTTGTGGCCTTAATGGTATCGCTTCTTTGCTTGGCGTTTTAGAAGGTTATGGTGTATCAAGGGTATTAAAAATTGTTATTATAGCTCTTTTATATGTCATGATGCCAATATCCCTAGTAACGTTTGGTGTTATGGATATGTTTTTAGATTTACGATCTCGTTTCAATCAACGAGGTTATTAATAGAAAGGAGGTTACTATGAAATCCTTTCAACGAAGATGGGAAGCAATGGAATGGACCATTATTGGTGTCATCGTTCTATTAATCTTAATCATCGCTTATTTAAATTGGTTGTTAGCCATATTGTCGACCATCGTGGTGGTTGCTGTATACTTGATTAATTACAATACCATCCACAATCGTCGTCGTTTAGCACGCGAACAATTTGGTGCTATGATGAAAAATGTGACGCAAGCGGCTAACTTTGCATTACAAAATTTACCGACCGCTATTGTACTTGTCAATAAGCAAGGTACATTGGTATGGAATAATAGTGTATTTGCCGATTGGGTTCCGGTGGACTGGAATAAATTGCAAAAAATGTCCGCTTTGATTCCTGGATTTAGAATTGATAAGATTTGGGGCAAATCGGGATTCTTGAAAGAGCAATACGGGGATCGCTATTTCCAAGTGGTGTACAAGTTCATCGACCCTCGCGATACAAGACCTGATGCAGATCCTAATGATGAATTAACGGAACATGCGGTTATGGCTTTGTATTTTAAGGATATTACAGCCATTGAAAAGGAACGTATTAAGGCACAAGAAGAACAACCTGTATGGGGCATGATTCAAATTGATAATATCGAAGAATTGACGAAGGGCCTCAGCGATAGAGAATATACAAATCTATGGGCTGAAATCAACAATATCGTCGTTGATGAAATCGATAAACACGAAGGTTTCATTCGAAATTTCCAAGATGATATGTACACATTTGCTATTTCTCGTGGCGCTTTGCAAGACATGGAAAACGATGGTTTTCGTGTGCTTGAACGTATTCGTAAATTACCGTCTCCTCGTCAAGTACCTGCTACGATTAGTATCGGGATCGGTGAAAATACTGGTTCTGTTAAGGATGTATCTGAACGTGCTAGAGCAGCTCTTGATATTGCATTAGGACGCGGTGGCGATCAGGTTTGCATTATGGATGGTGAAAGTACCCGCTTCTTCGGAGGCAATACAGCAGGTGTTGAAAAAAATACGCGCGTTCGTGCTCGTGTGGTTAGTCAAGCCATTCATGAATTGATGAATGATTCTGACAAAATCCTTGTTATGGGTCATCAACGTGAGGACTATGATGCATTAGGCGGTGCTATTGGCGTCGTATCAATTGCACGTACTCTTGGTAAAGAGGTGCGATTAGTACTTTCAAAAGAAACAAGTGCTATCGATAAAATGGTACATGTTCTCGGGGAAGACGAATTTTGGAAAACTCATATCTTAACGCCTGCAGAAGCAAAATTGTGGGCTGATGCGAATACATTGGCCATCGTTTGTGACACGCATAGAACACCGATGGTAGCAGCGCCAGAGGCTCTTGAAGTATCTGAACGACGCATTGTCATCGATCATCATCGTCGAGCTGCAGATTTTGTCGAAAATCCATTGCTTACGTATTTAGAACCTGCTGCCTCATCTACAAGCGAGCTAGTTACAGAGCTAGTTCAATATGCAGGCGTTCCTGTAAAGCTTTCAAAAGCGGAAGCCACAGGTATCTATGCAGGTATCGTATTAGATACGAAGAATTTTTATCAGCAAACTGGAGCACGTACTTTTGAAGCGGCAGCCTTTTTACGCCGAGCAGGGGCGGATATTGAAAAGGTTAAACAATTATTTATTGAAACCTTCGATTCTATCCAATTGCGTGCTAAAATAGTATTTGAAGCCAATCGTACCGAAGGTATTGCTATTTCTGTAGCACCTGAAGGTTTGAAGGATATGATGGCATTGGCTGCACAAAGTGCGGATATGCTCATCAGTAATGAAGATATTGAAGCGGCCTTTGTACTTTACCCACTCAATGACGGTGGCATCGGCGTTAGCGCTCGATCCAAAGGCAAGGTAAATGTACAAGTTGTAATGGAATCCTTGGGTGGTGGTGGTCACAGAACAGTGGCTGGTGCCCAACTACAAGGTATGACGATAGAGGAAGCGAAGGCGGCTATTCTAGATAAAGCGCTAGAAGCCCTTCATTCCGCTGAAAAAGAGGAGGAATAACAATGAAAGTAGTATTGTTAGAAGATGTAAAAAAAGTTGGTAAAAAAGGCGAAATCGTTGAAGTAAGTGACGCATATGGTCGTAATGTATTGATTAAAAAAGGACTTGGTCTTGAAGGTACAGCTACGAATGTAAACAATGCACGTCAAAAACAAGAATCCATTGCACATAACAAAGCAGTAGCAAATGATGAAGCTAAAATCTTAGCAGCTCAATTGACTAAGGTTGAAGTTACTGTTAAGGTTCGCATGGGTGAGGAAGGCCGCGTATTTGGTTCTGTTACTGCTAAAGATATTTCCGATGCAGCGAAAGCTCAATACAAGGTAGATATCGACAAAAAGAAAATCGAAATTAAAGAACCGTTGAAAACATTAGGTGTTCATGATGTAGTGGTTCGTGTACATCCAGAAATTACGAGCACTATCAAGGTTAACGTAGTCGCTGAATAATCTTCGAATCACCATGCTCACAGAGTGTGGTGATTCTTTTTGTGCATAGAAGAGGCGTGACGCACGCTTTCATAGGGAAGATACTCATATTCTAGTTAAGGGGAGAAGAACATGGACGTACGCATACCACCGCATAATGAGGACGCGGAAAAGGCCGTATTAGGGGCGTTGCTAACCGATGGTTCATCATCTGGCGAAGCCGTTGATTTGGTAACAAGTATCGTAGATCGTGATGATTTTTATCGTGATACGCATCGGATCATTTATGATGCTATTTTAAATCTTGTAAAAAGCAACAAGACGGTAGATTTCATTACGTTAAGTGAAGAACTAGAACGACGTAAAAAATTGGATACCGTAGGTGGTATTGCTTATATTACATCTCTTGCGAATGAAGCGACGGGCTATAATATTGAAGAGCATGCGCGCATTATTGTAGAAAAAGCGCAAATGCGCCGTCTCATAGATGCAGGTAATAAGATTGTCGGTATGACTTATGCTGGCGAGGATGAGCCATCCGTCATTATGAATAAGGCGGAACAACTCGTTCTTGATGTAGGCGGACAAACACAATCAGAATCGACATTTTCTCCCATTGGTGATGTAGTTCTTACGAATATTGATAGACTTAGTAAACTGCAACAACATAAGGGTTCTATTACAGGTGTACCAACTGGATTTAGAGATTTGGATTTCAAGTTAAATGGGTTACAACGGTCGGATCTTATTCTCGTAGCGGCTCGTCCTGCTATGGGTAAGACTGCTTTCACCTTGAACATTGCTCAAAATGTAGCGATGGGGATTAAGCGGACCGTAGCATTCTTCTCTCTAGAAATGTCCAAGGAACAGTTGGTAGGACGTATTTTGTCCTCCGTGGCCGGTATTGAATCAGACAAGTTGCGCAAGGCTGACATGGACCCTAATGATTGGGGGAAGGTGATGGCTGCGGCGGATGAGATGAGTCAAGCCAGCCTGTTTATCGATGATACGCCAGGACTTACGGTGCAGGATATGCGCGCTAAGTTACGCCGTCTCAAGGTAGAACATGGTCTTGATCTTGTTATCGTCGATTATATTCAGCTTATGCAAGGCCGTAGCTCCGGTAAGGGCAGTGAAAATCGACAACAAGAGGTATCTGAAATCTCTCGTAACCTAAAACTGATTGCTCGTGAATTTAATGTGCCTGTTATTGCCTTATCTCAGTTGTCTCGTAGTGTTGAAAGTCGCCCAGACAAGCGGCCAGTATTATCTGATCTTCGTGAATCTGGTTCCCTTGAACAAGATGCGGATATCGTTATCTTCTTGTATCGCGATAAATATTACGATGAAAACTCTGAAATGGGTGATAAGGCAGAGGTTCTTATCCGTAAACACCGTAATGGTGCAGTGGGTAGTGTAAAACTTCTATTTATTGGCGAGTTAACACGATTCTTAGATACGGTAGACGAAGATCGGGTTGGCCCTGAACAATAAATGTAATCTGTCGTTGCGTTATATACTTAGAATCAAAAAAATTCAAAGCACAAAGGTATCTATTATTAGAAATATGTCTAATGATAGATACCTTTTTTTAGTTAAAATTATTTGCATAATAGCAAACATACGTTTGAAAATACTGCATATTTTTGTTATACTAATGATAGAAATTATGAGGATACTAATTTTTGTGAAAGTCAATCCATTAGCGTTTTAAGGAGGTGTTGGTATGGGTTCAGCTGATACAAATCGGATGTATATGTGTATTGATTTAAAGAGCTTTTACGCATCCGTAGAATGTGCCGATTTAGGTGTGGATCCCTTTACAACACCATTGGTGGTGGCCGATAATTCGCGTGGCAAGGGGGCGATTACATTGGCCATCTCTCCAGCGCTTAAAAATCTAGGCGTTAAAAATCGGTCTCGTTTATTTCAAATTCCTTCACATATTGAATACATCACGGTAAAGCCTCATATGAAACGGTATATGCAGGCGTCGGCACAGATTTATGGGACGCTACTAAATTACATATCCCCTGAGGATATTCATGTGTATTCTATTGATGAATACTTTATAGACATCACGCCATATACGAATTTGTACAAGAAAACGCCTCGTCAGTTGGCTCAACTCCTGCTTGATGCGGTGCTCGACGCTACTCATATTTACGCTACTGTTGGCATTGGGACTAACTTATTCCTCGCTAAAATTGCCCTCGATATACTGGCGAAGCATGCGCCGGATTTTATAGGGTATCTTGATGAAAACCTTTTTAAAGAGCAAATTTGGCATCATCAGCCCATTACGGATATTTGGCAAATCGGCAGCGGTATCGCCAATCGTTTGCGTAAATTTGGCGCCTTTGATTTGCATGGCATCACCCAAGTACCGGAACATAAACTGTATAAGGAATTTGGTGTGAACGCGGAGCTGTTAATCGATCATGCGTGGGGTCGTGAGAGCTGCACTATTGCCGATATTCACGCCTATAGACCGTCTAAACATTCCCTTTCACAAAGCCAAATTCTATTGCGTAATTATACGGCTGATGAGGCGCGATTGCCCATGCGTGAAATGGTAGAGTCCTTAGTCCTTGAACTGTTACAGATTAAGGCAGTTACAAAGTGTATTCATGTTCACATCGGCTATGCAGCAGAGGATGTAAAGTCCACTGGTGGATCTAGGACCTTAGCGCATTATACGGACTCATTTCAAGAGTTATGTCCAGCTGTACTAGCCTTGTTTGATAAATATAAACGGCCTCATGAGTTAATACGACGCATTGCCGTTAGTTTTGAAGATTTAGTTAATAAGGCCGCTGTACCGACTGAAATGGACCTGTTTAGTAATGCATTAACGGATACAGCAGAGCAAGAGGAACATATACAGAAAACCATGCTGAATATTAAAGGACGTTTTGGTAAAAATGCTATCCTTCGTGCATCTAGCTTGCAAGAAGAAGGGACCATGCAGTTTAGAAATACATTGGTAGGCGGTCATAATGGAGAGTAGATTTTACAATAGGAATTGATGTATTGCGTGAGGGAAGGTATACATTCATGAAACATCGGATGTCGCGCTTGCAACGGGCTAAACAATTTATGCCCTTTGCGGCGTTAAAGGGATTTGAAACATTGCTGGCAACCGTAGCACGGCCTAAGGAGTCTCGTGTAGAGCTATCTGAGGACCAACTAGAGGAACTAAATCGTACAATCCAATCATTGACAGACGGGAATTTTGTGCGAGTCCTATATTACAACGGTCATTGTTATACGGAGTTGGTGGGCGCCATAGAGATGATAAATAAGACAGTCCATACTATGTCTATAGAGGGGATTGTCATTACCTTTAAAGACATAAAAGAAATCAATCTTTATGAATAGAAATAGTCAAAACTATAACGTAAGAATATAGAATTAGCCCATGCGTATAGGTGATACGTATGGGCTGTTTTACGTCTTATTGATTTTGATAATTTTTCTTGACATATCGTATAGATTCTATTAAAATAACATATGAGCGAATATTCATATGTTATTTTAATTCATATAGGATGAAAGCTTTCTGTGCTTTCAAATATAGATAAAGGAGATATCATGGAAGAAACATTACTTCTAAAGGATTTGAACTGTGCGAACTGCGCAGCAAAAATTGAAGATCGTATCCGTAAAATGGATGTGGTAGAAACAGCTAATTTTACACTTGCTACACATCAATTAAAATTAACTGGGTCTTGGGAGGACCGTGAGGCTCTTAAGCGTGACATTCAAGACATCTGTGATGCTATCGAAGAGGGCGTAACAGTAGCTGATTACGAACGTAAATCTAAAGCGGCTGTGGATGATGGCCGTGAAAACAATCAGGACAATGACGCTGTAACAATTGCAGTTATCGTAGTAGGTCTATTATTTATGATCTATGAAGCATTGACTTCCTTTATACCATCCATCGGATTGCCAGAATCTATTGAAACTCCGATTTACTACGTTGCTTATGTACTCCTTGCATTTCCTGTATTGCGTACAGCCGCGCGTAATATCTTAAAGGGTGAAATATTTGATGAAAACTTCTTGATGTCCATCGCTACATTGGGTGCCATCGCTATCGATGCATTACCTGAAGCGGTTGGTGTTATTTTATTCTACCGTATCGGTGAATTCTTCGAAGAAAAAGCAACAGATCGTAGCCGTACAGAAATCATGAATGCTGTAGATATGCGTCCTCAAGAGGTGCGCGTCGTAGATACATGCGGCGGTGGCGAAATTGTAGTTATGTCCCCTGAAAAGGTTGAGGTAGGCTGGACTATTGAAGTTCGTCCTGGCGATTTGATTCCTCTAGACGGTACGATTCTTGAAGGTGAAACTCGCGTCAATACGGCTCCTGTAACCGGCGAACCAGTGCCTGTTCGCGCAGAACCAGGTACACAATTGATGTCTGGTTGCATCAATGAAACTGGCCGTATTACGATGCGCGTCGATAAGGTTCTAGAAGAATCCATGGTTACTAAAATTCTTGATGCTGTTGAAAATGCGGCCGCATCGAAACCTAAAATCGATAAATTCATTACGCGCTTTGCTCGTGTATACACTCCAATCGTAGTAGCCCTTGCCCTTGCTGTTGCGATTATTCCATCCCTCATTACTGGCGAATGGCATAAATGGATTTATACAGCCTTAACATTCCTTGTTATTTCTTGTCCATGTGCATTGGTACTAAGCGTGCCACTTGCATTCTTCTCCGGTATTGGTAACGCATCCAAACATGGCATCTTGCTTAAAGGTGGTCGTGTTATCGAAGCATTGGCTAATGTGAAAGCAGTAGCTCTTGATAAAACAGGTACTATTACATCTGGTGAGTTCAAAGTTCACAACGTAGAAACTGTAGGCTCCCATGTAAGTTCTGGTCAATTATTATCCATGGCAGCAGCTATCGAAGCTGTATCTACACATCCAATAGCAACAAGCATCGTTTCTGAAGCAAAAGATCAAGGCCTTACAGTGGAACCTTCCGATTTCGTTCAGGAATTAGCTGGCGAAGGCATGGTAGGTATGGCAGATGGTCAACAAGTACTTGTTGGTAACCGTCGCCTTATGGAACGCTATGCAGTTCAAGGCTATCCAACAGAACCTGCTGAATATGGTACAGAAGTTCTTGTAGCCGAAGGTAATACATACCTTGGCCGTATTATCATCGCCGATGAAGCTCGTCCGGATTCTGCTGAAGCGATTGCTGATCTTAATCGTCAAGATATTAAAACTGTTATGCTTACTGGTGATGCTGAAGCAAGCGCTAACTATATCGCTAAAGAAACGGGTGTAAGCGCAGTACGTGCTCAACTATTGCCTCAAGATAAATTGTCCGTTGTTCAAGATATTCGCTCTGAATATGGTCCTACCATGTTCGTAGGCGATGGCATCAATGATGCGCCAGTTCTTGCTGGTGCTGACGTAGGTGGTGCGATGGGTAGCGGCGCTGATGCGGCTATCGAAGCAGCCGACGTAGTGTTCATGCGTCCATCTTTGACCGCTATTGCACATATTCTTGATTTGTCCAAATCAACATTGCGCGTGGCTTGGCAAAACGTTGTATTCGCCATTGCTGTTAAAATCCTTATCATGTTGCTTGGCATCTTAGGCTATGCATCCATGTGGTGGGCTGTATTTGGCGATACAGGCGTATCCATCCTTTGTATCTTAAACTCTGTCCGCATCTTGAGTAGAAAATAATACTGATGATAATAAACTGCTCCTACATTGTATTAGGCAATGAGGAGCAGTTTTTCTATGTAAAACTTTCACAAGAGAATTGAATAGTACACCTAAATAGTATATAATTTTAAAGATGAGATACAGTATTTTCGCTCGGAAGGAGGGATAACATGATTACGGTGTACAAGCACATAGAAGAAGAATTAGTAGCCGATTACACGGTATCAGATGCCACAAAAGGTTCATGGGTAAATTTGGTGAACCCAGACCCCGATGAGTTATCCCTTATCAATATCCTGACGGAAATTCCTACAGACGTATTAAAGACCGCTCTCGATATGGAAGAACGTTCTCACGTGGAGTTAGAGGACAATTATATCTTTGTTGTTATCAACATTCCTGTTGTTCGCGGCAATGATATGTACGATACGGTGCCACTTGGTATCTTTTTGACGCCAGATTTCTTTATTACCATCTGTTTAGAAGAATCTGAAGTGCTCTATCCGTTTATTTCTAATCAGACTTCTACGTTCTATACGTATAAAAAGACGCGTTTCTTGTTCCAAATTTTGTATCGCACGGCGACCATGTTCTTGCGTTACTTGCAACAAATCAACCGTCGTACCGACGATATCGAAGTCCAATTGCGTCATACTACAAAGAACAAGGACTTCTTCCAATTGTTGGAATTACAGAAATCCATGACATACTTTACGTCCGCTTTGCGTACGAATGGTACCGTTATGGAGCGTTTATTGCGCTTGCGTGGTCACAGTTCCTATAAACACCTTCTCAAGATGTATGAGGAAGATGAGGATCTATTAGAGGACGTTATCATCGAGAATAAACAGGCCATCGAAATGGTTGAAATGTATTCTAATATCTTGATGAACATGATGAACGCCTTTACATCCATCATTTCGAACAACCTTAATATGGTTATGAAAATGTTGGCAGCCTTGACGATTACCTTGGCCGTACCGACCATTATCTTTAGCTTGTGGGGGACCAACGTGCCATTGCCATTCCAAAACGATGAAAATGGTTTCTTCGAGGTTGTGGGCATCTCCGTGGCCTGTTCCATCGTGGCCATCATTGGCATGTGGAAAAAAGATCTTTTCTAAGATAATAACTATAATAGATATGCTGAAAGCTGGCTTTAGGCCAGCTTTTTTGTCTCTAACATAAGTAGTTCTACATGGGAGATATCTGAGATTACCTCTATTCAATTGTTGCACACTTCAATACAAATCTGCTATAATATACCATTATGGAGAGGTGTCCGAGTGGTTTAAGGAGCTGGTCTTGAAAACCAGTGACTCCGCAAGGGGCCGTGGGTTCGAATCCCACCCTCTCCGCCATTCAATTTTATACTTATAGTATAAAAAGCAGTATTACTGGTCATTTGACCGGCCGCTTGGCTATTGCCATTCTGAGTTGGGCGACTAGTAGTACTGCTTTTTTGTACGCTTTATTAATAGATAACCTTAACTTTTCTTAACCACTTAATACGGTATGTTTTGATGTAACAGTAATGTAACATTGATGTAATTTCTTTCTGTGCTATACTATGAGTGTTACTTCCCTAGACTGGTAACAGAAAGGGGGTTAGGCTGTGTTAGAGTTATTCATATCCTTAATTGTATCTATCATAGCAGGTGTAACTTGTCACTACATTTGCAAGTGGCTAGATAGATACTTCAGCAAGTAACTAGCACATATAAAAAAGACGGTATTCGCAGTACCGTCTTTTTTCTTTTGCGTTAAGCAATGTTAGTTATTCATTTCCTTAGTCAATTATTATAGTACATCGGATACTTAATTTTGTAAAGTATTAGATATTCACTCATTATGTTTGAAAAACTCTTTCTATTTATAGTATGATAGCTCTATATGTTATTTTTCTATAGAAAGGAGCTCGTATGAGTAGAATTGGTTTCTCGCGAACTCAGATTTTAATTCTCGTCAGCGTTTGGCTAACGTTTTTGATTAGCTTTGTTATGCGCCTATCTTGGGCGTCATTGATGCCGATTGTCAATGAAGCATTGAATTTTACGCCACAAATGGGGACGACCTATTTATCCGCCTTTTACATGGGCTATGCCATCATGGTATTACCAGGTGGTATCTTAGCGGATAGAATCGGTTATCGTTATACTATATTGGTTAGTTTACTCGCCATGGCAGTCATCACCGCATTGATGAGTACCATTGATAATTATACCTATGGATGGGTGTTGCGTTTCTTATTAGGTATCGTATCCGGTCCTGTACAGGCCTCTTGCTTGAGTGCTATTGGGGATTACTTTGGTCCTAATCAACGTGGCGCAGCCGTTGGTATTTTCATGTCTTGTACATCGCTTGGGGTGGCGACTGTAAATTTATATGCCCCTTATGTAGCCACTAATTATGGTTGGCAAAATGCATTTCTCTTAACTGCTTTGTTGCCAGTTCTTATCTTTATACTTAGTTACTTTACAGTTCGTAAGCCAAGTGCTGAAATCCTAGCTCAACGTGAAGCGGAGGCTCATGTCGAAGCGGTTCCTGTAGGGAACAAGCCATCCATAAAGGAAAACTTGATTCACGTGTTAAAAAATCGCAATATTCGTTGCCTTGCGTTTGCGGGCTTTTTCGCTACCGGTGCTACATGGGCGGTGGCTCAATGGTCAAACTTGTACATGGTAAAACAACTAGGTGTTAATGCCATCTATGCAGGCCATGTTATGTCCGCTTTTGGCTTGGCTGCACTTATTGCAAAGCCAACCATCGGTATTTTATCTGATATTTTGCCGATTAAGAAAAATCATTTAACAGCACTCGTTATGTTCTTATTTGGACCGGCCTTAATACTCTTTGCGAGCACCACAAACCCAGATATGCTCTTTATTACAGGTCCAATTCTTGGTATTGGCGCATTCATGCACAGTGCGTTGACGAATGCTCTCGTTGTACAATCAGCAGAACCTCACTTGCGAGGTACTACGGCAGGTTTTGTAAACTTATTCAATCAAATCGGCGTTATGTTGGCGCCTATGATTTTAGGTAGTATGCTAACTGCAACTGGTAGCTATAAATCTGCATTGATGACCCTTGCTATTGCACCAGTTATCGGTGCCGTTGCCTTGTTCTTTGTAAGACTAAAAAAATAAATTTCCCTTGTGAAAGCCATAAAACAAACCCTCATCAATAACGATGAGGGTTTTCGTAGTTCTAAATATTTTTGTAAATAATAATTAATGAGGACCTTGACCACCGCCATGGCCACCATCTCCGCGACCATTGCCATTACGACCGCCGTTGTCACGATTACTATCGTTGCGATGACTATCGCGATTAGGACTATTAGGCGACATGTCAGCATGACCGCGTCCATGACCATTATCGTTAAGATTCCGGCTATCACGATTCTTGTTATCTCTAAAACCTTGAGGGCCAGGAGGTCCTTGTCGATCTGGAAGAGCAATATTTTGATTAGATGGTTGGAATTTACCCGTTTGAAGTGCATTTAAATTTGGTGAGAAGCGCCCACGATCACCTAAGCTATCTGAGTTAGGTCCGCCTACATGACCTGGTTGCAAGCTTGGCTGCATATTAGTTGGAGGTGCTGGAGGTGCTGGTATAACACGATCCATTGGCGTAGAAATAACAGCATCTGTAGGAGGCATGAGACCAAATAATACGGTCCGTGTCTGTTGATCGACTACAGGAGGGAATACTTGAGGTGGAATATATGGATTATCATATGTATAGGTAATCTTTTCCATCTCTTTAGACGTATTATAGATAAACTCCCCAATGCGTTGTGATGAGCTATTTGGCGCCGCCACATGTTGACCGTAATCCTTTGCTAACCGTTGTTGCGGTAATGTATCGATAGGATACCCATTTTCCGCATAGAATGTTGGTTTAGATATTTTCCACGCAGTCATCGTTACTGGTGCATTAGGCTGTTGGCTATAAAATGTGAAGTTTGTATCATAGTCTGCAATTACGTTATTTTTAGTGTATAAGCTCAATAGTCGAGCTTGTACCGTTTTATAATTAGCGGCAGTCTGTTTTGTATGAATCGAGCTAAGATCGACATACATACGCTCGGTATCGCTAGAATACGCTAGTTGATACTGAGTGGGCTTTTGCTCTATTTCGTATTGTGATATGGCAAATCCCGATTGCGAGGTACACAATAGGGTTCCCACGAGAGCTAATAAATATTTCATTATAATTCTCCTCTCCATGTGAAAAAAGTGTACCATGGTGTACTTAAGAATACATGAAAATGAGTAACATATTGTACTTTATACATATATATTTTACAATGTAGATGAATTAATGTACAGGGAGGAATTTATGAATATAATATGTTTTGGAGATAGCATCACCCGTGGATATGATGTGAGAGAAGGTCTCGGTTGGGTTGAGCTATGTAGTGCCGCACTACCCGCATATCATATGGAAAATCACGGCATCGATGGACTATCTGTGCAAGGTTTAATCAATTATTTAGAATTCTGGTGTATCGACAAGTCCTATGAGGAGAATCGATATATATGCATTATGTGCGGTACAAATGATATTCTGCAAAATCGCGATAGCGACTACGTATATAACAAGCTCATTAAAGCCGCTACCATAGCTGGTGAAAAGGGACATGTTATCATGGGCCTTGAAACGCAAATCGATAGTGAAATGGATGGACTTAATCATGTGGTAGTGGACGTAAACCGCCGTTTGCAAGACTATGCCTTAAAACATGGTTTACAAACTATCGATTTTTATACCGTTCTTCATGAAGCCGATCAAATCGTATTTGCCGGAGAGGTTCATCCAAATGAGCGAGGCTATCGCTTGATGGCCTATAAGGCATTAGAAACATTTACACGATTATAGTAGAAAAGAGCACGTTCCCGTAGGATGTGCTCTTTTCATTATATGCAGTGCTCGACATACGTCGTACACTGGAGGTCTATTATTTTTGTTTAGATGTTTTGTCAGCTGCAGCGTGTGCAGAAGCGGCGATAGCGTAAGCAGTGCCTTTCACAAGTTCATAAGTTTCACCACTGTTACCAGAAACTGTTACAGCTGCTACCGTATCATCAGTGATTGCGAACATAGCTGTTGCATATGGATGTTGTGCACCATTTGGTACTGTTACCGCGCCGGATTTTACAACGATGAAACGACCATTATTATTGTATACATCGTAGTTAGCAGCTTGTTTTACGCCATCATAGCTTTCATTATAAGCGAACAATGTGGAAACTTCGCCCAATGTTACTTGGCCAGTTTGTTGCATAGCACGTAATTTAGATGCAGCTACGGATGTAGGTTGTGTCATGTTAACAGTAACGCGTAAGGATGTGTTGTTTACGATGGCTTCTGTAATAACATTTGTTGTAAATACATTGGCGATGCCATTACCAGCACGGTTGTAAGAACTTGCAGTTTTTACTTGGTAACCATTTGTATAAGCTGGTAAATCGAATGTATAAGAACGGCCATTCAACAATACATCAAATGCGTTCAATTGGTTATTTCTGTATGTGGATACATAACCGCTGCCACTTTTGCTGAAAGTAAGTGTAGCTGGTGCATCTACAGCTTCTTGTTGAGGTGCATTAGGATTTGGAATTGGATCCATGATTTGCATGCCTACAGCTGTTGTTTGTGGAGCCACGAAGATTGGATCGCCTAATTCTTTGGAAACAGGCATTTGTTGGCTCATATCACCTGCTGTATATGGTACAGCTGGTAATGGGGAATAGTTAGGACGTGGAGGCATTGCTACATAGCTTGATTGTGCAACAGGGGCACTGTTTACAGGTGTGTATTGATATTGAGCTTGTTCTGCTGCAGCGCGTTCATAAGCGCGTGCATTTGCATCCATAGATGCGGCAAATGCAGAAAAAGAAACTGTTGTTGCTGCCAATACAGCAAATGCCGTTGCAATTCGTTTTGTATTCATAATAAAGACTCCTAATCTCACATTTTTACAAATAACACTTCATTTATGTTTCATTATACATGATGAGCATTAATGTGTAAATAAAATATAAACAAATTTAATTTTTTTAATTTTTGTAAACAGAATAAGGGAAAAATGAGAATTTGTCAAATACAATTTTAATATTCCATGGTGTACAATAGTATATATATTTATATGTCGTATAAAGTATCCGTGCTATATATTTTGTTTTAGGGATGATGAAATATAAGCAGAATTACTAAATATAAGCATTGTTGTGGGAGGTAGTATGAGTATTACCATGTATTATGGTCGCGCTGGTTCCGGTAAGACCCGTGCCGTATATGAACGCATTCGGCAGGTCATTACCGAATGTCCAGCTGACCCTATTATTTTGCTTGTTCCAGAGCCAGCCACCTATCGCGTGGAACGGGAACTTGCGGAATTTATGCCTCAAGGAGGCTTTACGACGGTCCGCGTCGTTGGCTTTGGTCGATTGGCCTATCAGGTATATCAATCGATAGGCAATGTAAAGGCTCAGCAACAGAGTATATCTCAATTGGGTAGAACCATGTTGCTAAGCCTTGTGATGAAACGAAAAGGGGCTGAATTAGGCCTGTTGTCGCAAGCCGCTAAACGGCCAGAGTTTTCAGCAGTATTGCAAGGTTTATTTTCCGAGTTTCGCTCATTTTGCATTGGACCTAATGAATTAGAATCTGGTGCACAGCGCGTATCAAATGGTGTATTACAGAAAAAACTACAGGAATTGGCACTATGCATGTCGGCCTACGAAGAGGAATTGCAGCTTCATGGGCAAATTGATGGGGACCCTATCATGGACCTTGTTCATGCATTGCCACAGTCTCCATTGATGGAAAACTGTCATGTCTTTGTCGATGGATTCCACTGGTTTACACCGGTTCACTTTGAGCTGTTATATATGCTCTTTGATCTTGCTGTAGAATCGGTAATCACCGTCGATTTACCAGCTGACCCTAAACGTATATTGGCTAATAAAGGTCGTCATGGCATCTTTAATCGCTCCGTTGAAATCTTGGAAAATCTCCATAAGGAATATGGAACGAAATTGTCCTTTCAGTCTTTTACAGGGCATAGAGGGACACCTGTGTTGCAATCTTTAGAGGAAAATTTCTTTCACGGTAAGCACAATACTACGGCTGAACATATACCGCTTGTAAGCGCCTATAATCGAGAACGCGAAGCGGATTGGGTGGCTCGTGATATTCTTTCCTATATTGAAAGCAGCCCTAATGCGCGCTATCGAGATATATGTATTATGTTGCGTGAATCCGAAACCTATGGCGATACGTTAGAAAAGGTATTTACCCGCTATGGAATACCTCATTTTGGAGACCGTCAACGACCTATGAACAATCATCCGCTGGGAGAATTGATGACGGATTTGCTTGGTATCGTTAAGCATAGTTATAGTCGTGACATCATGTTTCGTTTATTGAAAACGGATTTGACACCTCTTACTCGCGAGGCCGTAGATGAATTAGAAAACTACGTGCTCGAATTTGGTATTGATCATCTACAGTGGGAACGAGATAACTGGTCCTATATGCGCCGCGTAGCGGGGCTTTCAGACGAAGAACAACCGGACGCACCGAGACATGCGCACGTGAATGCATCGAGACAGGCTATCATGGATATTTTGATACCTTGGTTTGATTTTGCTACGTCTAGCGACGCGCATACAGGGGCGGAATGGTGTAAACATATCTACAGAGTCCTCGAAGAATTACAAGTGCCTCAACGACTCTATGAATGGTCCTTAGAGGCTGAACGAGATGGTGATTTAGAATCCAAGGCTAGTCACGAGCAAATGTACAATGCGGTCATCGGATTCCTCGATGAAATGATGGTCCTCACCGATACGGAAACATTGACGTTAGATGAAATGATAGCCCTCTTAGAAGAGGCCCTCGACAATGTTCATTACTCCATGATTCCTCCGTCCCTCGATCACGTAGCGATTACCACTATAGAACGGGCGTACAGCCAATCGTGGCCTAGAGTCTATGTGATGGGCCTTAATCAAGGGGTGTTCCCACAAAACATGGGCGATGAAGGTTTGATCAAGGATAGAGAACGGGAAGCATTGGCTGAGGCGGGCCTCGTTCTTGCGGAAGGCGCCTTGCCGAAGGCGTTTAATGAAAATTTCCTTCTCTATTTAGCGATGACGCGGGCCGAGCAGCATTTAACCATATCCTATGCAGGTTCCAATGATGAAGGGGAAGGACTTGAAAGTTCCCTCGTCATTAAACGATTACAATCCCTCGGTTTCTGTACGTCCCCTATAGAGGTTCCTTTCACCATTCAAGACGGTACAGAAGATGAATACTTATGGCGTCCATATCAAAGTCTATCTCTATTATCTGAACGTTGGAGCGCTTTGTTTAGCGGTGTACCTGTGTCACCACTATGGTGGGGACTCTATAACTGGGCTCGCCATGATGGGGCCTACAGACCACGCTTAGAGGACGTGAGCCGTGGTATTCGCGACAATAATGATGTACCTGTTATTGCGCCGGAGTTAGTAACTGGTCTGTTCCTCAAACGGGGCTATATGTCTGGGTCGGTAACGCGTCTTGAAAAATATCGTCAATGTCCGTTTAAATTCTATGCTCAATATGGCTTGAAATTAGAGCCTCGTAAGGTTCGTTCCTTTGGGGCTCCTGAAATTGGTACCTTTTTACATGCCAATTTGGAGCGGTTGGGAACGCAACTATTATCCGAGCATAAGCAATGGCGTGATTTGGATGAAACGGCGCAACAAGAATTATGTGCTCGCGTAGCAGCGGATATATTAGAAGAAAACCGTTATGATGAGGATGAAAAGACAGCCTATGATAAGGCTATTGAAGAGCGCGTTGTGAGAACATTACAGAAAACGGTATCGCGCCTTGTTGATTGGTCTAGCAGGTCCTCCTTTGATACGATGTATTTAGAACAGGACTTTGGACGTCCCAATGGATGGGACTCCATTAAGGTATCCCTTGGAGATGACCGTTATTTACGCTTAGTAGGGCAAATTGACCGTATTGATGAATATAATCGTGATGGTCATACGTACGGCATGGTTATCGACTATAAATCGGGTAGTACATCGGTTAATGCACAAGAAATCTATTACGGTTTAAAATTGCAATTGATGACTTATCTATTGGCATTAGAATCGGCTTATAAGAAACACCATGATCAACCGATGACACCGGCCGCTGTGGTGTATACATATGTAAAAAATCCACGAACGCCAGCGGGTGAGCCTGTGTCCTATGAAGAGGCCAAAGCCTTGGCGGATACAAATGGGGCCCTTAATAATAAGGGGTATTTTACAGATGATATCGACATGTTGGAAAAGATGGATAAAAATTTGCTCACCTATAAGAGCAAGGGCCCTTATGTGCCCGTTCGTATTACCGGGAAGGGAACCATCCATTCTGGGGATATGAAAATTGTTAAATCCTCCGGCGACTTTGATATTATGTGCCGCTATACGGAATCGATTATGGCGGACACCGGCTCTGCCATCGGCAAGGGTGAATTCCCGATTGCTCCCTATCAGTTGAATAAGGCCATTCCTTGTTCCTACTGCGATTACAAGACCGTGTGTCGCTTTGATAATGAGCGCAATCAATACAATTATTTGAGCGCTCTAAATGAGGCGAACGCCCTTGAAAAAATGCGCGATGCCCTCAATGGTTCATCTGGACAGACTGAGGTTAACGCTGATTTTTGTGAAAGTTCTAATACCGATAGTTCTATGACAGGAGGTGACGATAATGGGCGTTAAATGGACACCGGAGCAGGAATCTGCCATCATGTCCCCAAAGGATAGTAATCTAGGGGCTCAAACCTTGCTCGTCGCCGCTGCTGCTGGTTCTGGTAAAACGGCGGTTCTTGTAGAGCGTATTATTACGCGGTTGAAAGATATGGAGAATCCTTTATCCGTACAAGAATTGATGGTTGTTACCTTTACGAAGGCCGCTGCCGCTGAAATGAGCGCTCGTATTGGCGTCGCCTTAGCTAAAGCAATGGAATCTACCGATGATAAAGCGTTACAAGCGCGCCTAGAGCGACAGCTTAATCTATTGCCATCGGCACATATTTCGACATTGCACTCCTTCTGTCAGTGGGTGATTCGATCTTATTTTTATAAACTAGATATTCCGCCTACAGCTCGCATCGGCAACGAAGCGGAAATGGCTCTCTTAAAACAAGAGGTGTTAGAGAACCTTTTGAAAGAAGCTTATGAACATAATGAGTATGGCATCTTTGATTTGTCCGATTTCTTTAGCGATGATAAATCTGATGCAGGACTGCAAGATAAGGTGCTCAGCCTCTATGAATTCGCCATGTCTCAATCGAATCCTGACGGGTGGATGCGCCATGCCGTAGAACCATATAAGGCCGCTCAAGAGCAGGATTTACGAGATACCTTATGGGGCCGTGCTATGTGGGACGAACAACAGGCCGAAATCGACCGCATTGCAGACCGCATCGAACAGATGGAACCTTTACTTGAAAGTCCTGTAGGCCCTAAGAAATGGGACAAGGTGTACCAAGAACAATTAGCCGCATTAGCCCAATTAAAAGGGGCGCAGACCTGGTCCGATATGGTCGACGTATGCCGTAACTTAGATACCTTTACAAAAGCAAGTTTTACAAGCCTTGGCAAAGCCTTAGAAAAGGGCGAAGTCGATGGTGCGTTAGCAGATGAATTTAAATCGCTAGGCTCTCAAAACAAGGATAGTTTAAAGGGGATGAAAAACGGTCTATTCCATATTGATGAATCCGTTCTGCAACAGCAATTTAAAGACCAATATCCGCTCATTCATAACCTTGTAGAATTGACTATCGCCTTTCACAAAGCCTATGACGAGGCTAAAAAAGAGCAAGGCATTATGGACTTTAGCGATTTGGAACATCTCTGCTTGGCACTTCTTGTGGAACCAGGCACAGAAGATGATCCAAAACCATCCGAAGTGGCCCTTGAGTTACAGGATACGTTCAAAGAAATTATGGTGGACGAATACCAAGATACAAATGGTGTACAGGAAACCATTATTAACCTCATTTCCCGTGTGGATAATCGTTTTTATGTAGGCGATGTGAAGCAGGCCATTTATAGTTTCCGTATGGCGGATAGTTCGTTATTTATGAACAAGTATAATACGTATGGGCTCATGAATGATGCCGTTGAGCGCCGCATTGATTTGGCGAAGAATTTCCGGTCTCACGAAAATATTTTGACTACTACGAATTTTATTTTCTACCAAATTATGACCCAAGAGGCAGCGGAGCTTGATTATGGAGAAAAAGAATCGCTTATACCGGGCCGTATCGTAGAGAATGCGCCATCCGATTGGGTGGGCGGCGCTGTAGAATTACATCTCTTGGATACGAGCGATACGAATCGTTCTGACGAAACCGATGGTGATTCCGAAACCGCAGGCGATGAACCGGAGAACAATGAGCGAGAGCTTGATTTTATCATTCAAAAAATCAAGGAATTGCACGCCTCGAAGAAACAGGTGCAAAATGCGGATGGCTCGTTCCGCCAAATTCAATGGCGTGACTTTGCCGTATTGCGTAGGTCCCTTGCTGGGTGGGGTACACGGGCCGTAGCAGCTATGCGCCAAGCCGGTATTCCAGCCGTTGTTAATGAACGAGATGGCTATTTTGAAGCGCAAGAAATCCAATTGCTCTTATCTTTGTTACAAATCATCGACAATCCTGAGCAGGATTTGCCGATGGCCGCCGTATTGCATTCAGGACTTGTAGGGCTTGATGCCAATGAACTCGGTGCATTGCGCCTTACCGGGGACGGCTCTTTATGGTCTGTTATGCCTCTCTATGCAGAACAGGCTCAAGATGAACGTTTGCTCCAATTCATAGCTCATATCGAGCGTTGGCGTACATTGTCTCGCCGTCATGGTGTAGCAGATCTATTGTGGGATATTTACGAAACATTGGACTACGTGAACTACGTAGGCGCCATGCCGAATGGCCTCGTGCGTCGCGCTAATGTGATGGCCCTCTATGAACGGGCTAAGGGATTTGAATCCTCAGGATTCCGAGGGCTCTTTAGGTTCCTTCGCTTTGTTGAAAGCTTACGCGATAGCAATCAAGATATGGCCGTTGCCAATGTAGTTACCGAAGCAGATGACGTAGTGCGCCTTATGACCATCCACAAAAGTAAGGGCCTTGAATTCCCTGTTGTATTCCTGTCTGGCGTACAAAAGAAATTCAATACCATGGACTTTAATTCTCCGTTATTAGTCGATAAAAATGGCGGTATCGGATTAAAGGGCTATTACCCAGACATTCGCGTATCCTATCCGTCCATGCCGTGGCTCTATTGTAAATCCATTAAATCGGATGCTATGAAAGCCGAAGAACAGCGTATCCTTTACGTTGCATTGACACGGGCACGGGATAAACTATTCTTGACCGGATATATTAACAAGGAAATCAAAAAGGAAAAGGGCGTTGGTGCTCATATAAAACATGCGGCCTTAACGCAGACCCAAGCATTAGGTGCCGATCTAATCAAAGCTGGTAATTCCTATTTGCATTGGCTGTTCATCGCCTTTGCCCGTCATCTAGATGGGGGTGCACCACTTCGTAATATCATTGAACTCGAAGGAGAAACAAATTTTGACTTGCTGGACCGTCAATGTCAGGTAAAGGTAGAGATTCATGATGGTTCTCTTTATGGAGATTTAGATTACAAGGCGGATGTGGATGACACGACCATCAATACGGTTCGCGTATTAGGTAAGGTAAATGATGTAGAATTGCCAGAGGAAATCGTACAGCGCTTTGCTTTCACCTATCCAAATCTTGTAGCCTCCAAGACGACGGCTAAGATTTCTGTTAGTGAATTGAAACGACGATTTGCCGAGCGTGATGCGGAGGCAGTATCGGCTACGGTATTAGATACAAGCATTCCTGCTATTAGTGAAATAGAGATAGCCGATTCCGTATTTGGCCGTAAACCTATGGCTATTGCTGATGCGGAGGAAATTGTAACGGGTGCGCAATGGGGTACATTGATGCATGAAGCAATGCAATGGCTACCTGTTAAAAAGTATACGCAAAAATCCATGACAGATATGCTCGATTCATTGCAAGCAGAAGGTAAATTTAGTGATGAAGAACGGAGCCTATTAAGTGATCGTAGCTTATATGGATTCTTTAACTCTGATCTTGGCCAGCGTCTCATTGCATCAAAACGAGTGGAACGAGAATTGCCGTTTAGCATGCTCTTTGACGGTAATCGGGTATATCCTGATGTAGAGAATGGTGAGCGTCTATTCTTACAAGGGATTATCGATACGGTCTTTGTAGAAGATGATCAATGGGTCCTCGTGGACTATAAGACGGACCGCGTTAAGAGTGGAGATGAGCTCATTCGTCGCTATAAAATACAAATGGACCTCTACAAAGAGGCCCTAGAACGATTGACAAATATGCCTGTGAAAGCAAGTTATATTTATAGCTTCCGCTTACATGAAGCGGTTCTATTGTAAGCATATATAAGACAATCGACTTAGCATAATACGAACCCCCTTTACTGGTTTGCCAGCAAAGGGGGTTCGTATCGCTTAGAGAAGCGGTTTTTTCTTTTGATGTTTTGTCGGTGCAAATACCTTAAGGACCCGTGGTAATACCTCAAGGTCTACAGGCATATAAGGACCTGCGTCACCATCCATGTTGGTTGGTAAATTATCTACATCGCTTAATAGCTCAATATGAGCTTTTTTGACCGTTAATGTAGTGGTATTGCTAGAATTATAGATGGCACCACTTAGGATAAGAGGTAGAACCTTGAAGATGTCGAGGATGAAGTATTCCTTAAAAATAACGAGGCGCATATACCCATCGTCTACGGAAGCCTCTGGCATAAAGCGTTCAAAACTAGACACTACGTTGGTGAGTAGGGCTAATACAAGTGGTGATTTGCAAATGAAATCATCATCTTCCGTTTGAATGCGGTATGTATAGTCCTTTGTAGTGAAGAGGGCTTGACCGGCGCGCAAGAAGTAGGCCAATGGACCTAAGATGCGCTTTTCCTTTGGCGTTACCTCTTCGATAACCTTTGGAATGACACCGGCTGCAATATTATTGCAGAAGTATTTATCATTGCAGCGACCAATATCGATGGAGCGAACTTGGTTGATATCGAGGCGGCGAATTGCCTCTAATGGTCGTTGTGGAATGCCGAGAGCACGAGACATATCGTTGACGGTTCCTACTGGAATAAAGCCAAAGGTTGCTTTGAAACCGCCTTGAGCAATACCATTTACCGTTTCATTAACGGTACCATCGCCACCCATGCAGAAAACGGCGTCAAAACCATCTTCACAAGCGGCCTTTGCAAAACGGGTTGCATCGTCGGCACCGGTGGTAAATTTAACTTCAATTGTGTCAAAAAGGGTGCTCAATTTCCACTGTAAATCAAGGGCGTATCGGCGTGCTGCACCGCCGCCAGATACAGGGTTAATGATAACCAAACAACGACTCATAGGGGTAACTTCCTCACTTTTTAACTGTGACTATCTTGAAATTGACAGTCATATGTACGGGACTTATAATTATAGGGTATACAATTATTATATATACATGTGTTCGTATATAAAAATGCTTACATTCTATTATACTCATTTTAGGCGTTCATTGAAAGTATGAAAGCGTGTAAACATTAGAGGGGACCTAAGGCTAGAAATATGACAAAAGACGTGAAGGGTACAAAAGAACCAAAAGATGTGTATCATTTTTCCGCTGTAGATTCAATTGAACGATTGCCTTTAAGTGAACAAGTTTATGTGACCTTGAAACAGGCTATTTTAACAGGGGAGCTATTACCGCAAGAAAAACTAAATGAAGTTAAGATCGCAGAACAGCTCAAAGTCAGTGCAACGCCAGTTCGCGAAGCTTTCAGAAAATTAGCAAAAGATAACCTTGTTGTTATCGTGCCATGGAAGGGTGTTACTGTTAAGGCGGATACACCAGAAGAAATCGTGGCGCTATATCAATGTCGCGAGGTTATGGAAGGTTTGGGAGCGCGTTTGTGTGCTCGTCACGCTACGCCAGAACAAGTGGCAGAGCTTAAGGAATTATGCAAGGAAATGCATGCTATTGAGGACGCTACGGCACGCGTAGAGGTTAATAGCCGATTCCACAGCATGATTGCTCAATTCTCTGGCAATGATCGCGTTGTGGATTACTTAGCCGATTTCCGTGAACGCGTAAATCGCGATATGTATTTGAGTTCCTTCAATGCAGTGCGCACACACGATTGTGACGATGAACATGATCACATCGTAGATGCCATTGAACGTCACGATGAAGTGGCCGCAGAAAATGCGATGCGCAAGCATATCAATAATGCGTTTATCTTTAAACGGGCTAATGCAGAATTACAAGACAAGAACTTGAACGAAGTATAAAAACTACATAGACATAGTAAAAAGGACCCTAGATAGGGTCCTTTGTTTTGCAAAGTCATATATAAGATATTGTAAGGGGTTATCTTTTATATATGTTGTACGTGTTAAGTAGGAATTACTTTATCTCGTTAATCTAATTTTTGAAAGGTTATATAATGTTGTTTTTATTGAATATAAGAGAGTGTAATAAAGAATCAATTTTGTCCCTATTCATATGAGGTCTATTGATTAGAGACGTTTTTTTAGTTCCAAAAAGCGCTGGTGTGCTAGTCGGAAAAATTCGACTCTTTCATAATGTTTTGAAAGATGTCTATTACAGGATTTATAGTCTTGCGTACGAAGATGTAGCAATTGACTGGTAGAAATATTGAGGCAATAAGCAATTTTAAATACTACCTCGATGGATACGCCTGATATTCCGTATCCACATTCTAATTTACTCAAATAGCTGCGACTAATGCCTACGACATCGGCCAATTGTCGTTGTGAAATGCCCATCGACGTTCGCAGGGTAGAGATTTTGTGACCCAAGCACATATACTGTTGCTGAAATTTTGGGTCTTGATAATGATTCCGTCGGTAGGCCGGCATTGTAAGTGTAGGATCCTTCATAAGACCTCCTTTCCGATCCCTACCTTGTGCTTTTAGTATACTTAGCAAATACATTGTTGACTAATACGTAATATGTGATAATTATTATGTATATATGATAATTACACGAAATGTTAATTTTATGGAGATCTATTATGGAAAAATATATAGCTATCGCCTGCGGCGGTGCTCTTGGTGCACTAGCGCGAACAGTGGTAGGAGAATGGGTAATGGCGCGGTTAGGACCTTATCCTTTTGGCACCATTACGGTTAATTTAATCGGGTGTTTAATCATCGGTATCATCTTAGGTGCCTATCTTTGTAGACCCGACTGGCCTCAATGGGTTCGGTTCTTCTTAGTCGTTGGTGGCCTTGGTGCCTTTACCACATTTTCTACATTTGCCTTTGAGCTTTTACAGCTCTTAACATCTGGTGATGTTACAGATGTTCTATTCTATGGGACGGTGCAAATCCTCGGCGGTTTAGCCCTTTGTGCCATCGGTATGTGGATTGCTAAACTCGTATGTGCGTAAATGCATATTAGCAGCCATCGTTCATATGATATAGTAAATGTATTGCTATATATTACGTTTGATATACATGAAATAGAATATATATTGAAAGGTTAGATTATGAAAGAAATAAAAGTACAAGATGCAGTTGGACATGCATTGGTACACGATATTGTACGCATCGTCATCGGCGAGGTGAAAGACACACCATTCCGCCGGGGGCATGTAATTACCGAAGAAGATGTACCTAAACTACTTAATCTTGGTAAAGAACATATTTATGTAATGGAACCAGAAGATGAAGGGTTCCTCCATGAAGAAGACGTGGCCCGTGCCTTGTATGCTATCGCAAAGGGTGACCATATGCATGATGGTCCTATGGCACAAGGTAAAATCGAGGCCATTGCCGATGTGGATGGCTTACTTAAGGTGGATGTAGATAAACTATACGCTATCAATAGCATCGGTGAATTGACTATTGTTACAAAATTGAATAATACGCCTGTGAAAGCGGGCGATAAAATCGCCGGTATGCGTTGTATTCCTTTATTGCTAGAAGAACAACAAGTAACAGCAGCTCAAAAAATTGGTGGACCTATCTTAACTATTAAACCATTTGTGCGCAAAACAATGGGCATCGTTACAACTGGTTCTGAAGTATTCGAAGGACGCATTAAGGATGCTTTCACACCTATTATCGAAGAACGTTGCGCAGAATTTGGGGTGAAAAAGATCGCCCATGAAATCGTAACAGATAACACGGACGACATTGTGGCAGCCATCGATAAGGTAAAAGCGGTGGGCGCAGACATCATATTCTGTACCGGCGGCATGAGCGTAGATCCTGATGATTTAACACCGGGCGCCATTAAACGCTACGCAGACCGTGTTGTAACCTATGGCCTTCCTGTCTTGCCAGGCTCTATGGTGTGCATTGCATACTGTGCTGATGGCACACCAATTTTAGGCGTACCAGGCGGTGTTTTATTTAGCAAACCAACAGCCTTTGATGAAATCGTGCCACGGCTCATTGCAGACGATGAAATTACAAAAGAAGACTGTATCTGTATGGGGCATGGTGGGTTCTTAGGATAAGAAGTTACAATGATCAATGAAATGCTTATAGAAAAATGGGTATTTACAAATGAATTTATGATTATTTATTATTATTAAAAACAGTATGTAACAGTATGCAATATAAAGGGCTTTTAGTGATGAAGTTAAAAACAATTTACTCTGTTTTTTGGTACTTATTTTTAGGCTGCTCTTTTATATGGCTAATTTGTGGATTAAGCTACAATTTTTTTTATAATGATAAAGTTGAGCAGTCTAGAGTAGAACTGACGCAAGCTTTAAATGCATATTTTCCTCGAGAACAATATATGATTACTAGTGAAGTATATGAGGCGAACAGAAGAACCCTTTTATCAAAAGGCTTAGCAATTAAAATAAGGAAAGATTCATTACATAAAGATATAAAATTAATAAAACCTATAAGTGGGAATTGGACGTTAGTTGACCAAACTAAGAATCGTTATGTATATGAAAATGAATTATATAGAGTATATGTAACAAAGGATCCATTAAATGATGGATATATTGTAGTGTTAGCACGTAATAATTGGTTAGAACTATTGCATTTATAATTAAATTGGTTTTGATTAATATACCCTTTATTTAGTAGATTACTTTTAACTAGAGGGCCTACTATAAAAAAGAAAGAATGTCGTGTCTGTAGCAATAGAGGTCATTAGAATTGGCGACAAACGACCATCTGGATTTGGGTTTTCCTATAGTATAAATGGAGAACATTCAGTTAAAAAATATTCCTAAAAATTAATGTGAGGATATATGGATAGAAATTATTTTAAATTGAATAGGATACCTTTTGCAGTTAAACTCTATGTTGGTTTTGCCTTATTTGTATTTCTACTAATGGGACTTATTCAGTTTCATTCGTATATTAAAAGGCCGGAGCAGATGCAAATTCTTCAATTATATGAACAAAAGTTAGAAACTATATCCTCAAAAAAAATAAATGAGAAGTATTATGCATCTGGTAGAGCATCTCAAAATAATAATCTTGAAATTACATATGACTCTGTTACAATTGACGATGTTAAAGAGATACTTTCAAAACAAAATATAGGTTGGAACGAGATAAGCAAAAATCGTATAGTTGGACACGATTATGAGGTTAATGTTTATATCGAACTATTTAAAGAACGAGGTTCTAATAAAGTGATTTTAATATTACAAAAAAGAAACTAGAATTTTCTTACGATAACAAATGATTTGTATTACTTATTGATATTTATACTAGTCATATATGTTTAGTATAGGGAGATTTTTATATTAGATATAATTTCCGTGTATGCTAAGAAAATATCGTTAATGAAAAGAGCAGCAATTCAATTATTGGTGTCCTTTCGAGTTATTCATTATAATTTTGTTTCCATAGCATTAGAAGATATTCTTTAGGCTGTAGTTAATTACGATGAGTGAAACCAGGGTGGTACTCTTGTTAGCGATAGTACTGTACATATTACAGCTCGTGATGCCAAGGACAGTGGTATTCATGTAACTGGTGAAACAGTACAAGCTAAAAACCTAGTATTAGATAGTGCTAGTGATATCAACCTTGTAGCGGGCAAAAATACTGTCGATGTTAACAATACCTATAAAAGTTCTGGTTGGAGTGTCGGTGCTGGTATTAGTTTGACTGGTGGCGGACTTCTCAATATTAATGCGAGTGGCAATATGGCTCGTCAAGATGGCAATACTCACCAAGAAAGTTATGTACCAACGACGATTAAAGCAGCACAACTAGCACAACTTAAAGCAAAACGAGATACTAATATGATTGGTTCTACTGTATCTGGTAAGAAAGTTGAAGTTGATACAGGTCGTGATTTACATGTGCAAAGCTTACAAGATGTAGATAACTTTAAAGAACACAGCAAGTCTGGCGGATTTTTGGTATCATCTAAACCAAATATCAAGAACCCAACAGGTACTATCGGGATTAGTATAGGGCGTATAGACAGTAAATGGAAAAGCGTGACTCATCAAGCAGGTATTTATGCTGGAGAAGATGGCTATGATATTAATGTAGGGAATGGTACTACATTAGAAGGTGCTGTTGCTGGTGTAGTAGCTATTGGTGTCAATACTGGTTATGGTGTTTATGCAGAAAATGAGAAAGAGAAGTTAAGAGAAGAGTATCGTCAGTGGAAAAATAAGGTGAAAAATGAGTAGGATTATAATATTAGGGAATATGTTTATTTTGGCATCTATAATTTCTGGTATAGCCTTATATAAACTTGAAATTCGTAAAACTGCTATTAATGAAGAGTATGAATATATAAAAAAACATAGAGTTTTTGGTAGTTTAACAAAATATTTATCTATTATTTCTCTTATAAGTTTAATACTACTAATTCTTAAAATTATAATTGATAGAGACTATAAAGTAATTATAAACTATGGAAGTGTTTGGACTATTTTTGCACTGATTACATTGTGTACAGGCTATTTTCAAAAACGAGATAGCTTATATTATAGTCGTGGACTTATTGCCATATTTTCAATGTTGATGTTCATTGCTGTCTGTATATATGCGTTTAGGAAAGTACTATTTTAAATGGTAAATAAATATTAATCCTGTAAATCATAGAGGAGAGGCCCCTACAAGAAGGGGCCTCTTTTGTACTTAATAATAGTAAATTATATTTGAAAGTATACAGTATGTTATAATTTAGACAATGTAAATATGTAATATAAAAGAGAGTGGAGAGTTAATGAGTAGACTTGAAATGTTAGGATATATATTTGTTTCTGTATCTATGACATTGTCTATGGGGTTATATAAACTTGAGATTCGTAAGAGTCCAATTGATAAAAAACATGAATATATCAAAAAACATAGAATTTTTGGTAGCCTAACAAAGTATTTATCTATAATTTCTATTATAAGTTTGGGGATATTAAATTTTAAATTTTTAATCGATAAAGATTATAAATTTATAGTGAATTATGGCAGTATTTGGTTGTTTTTCTTCTTTTTCACAATGCTTACAGGGTTTTGTCAGAAGAGAGAAAGTGTATATTTTAAACGGAGTTTTATTGCTATATTTTCTATGTTATTTGGTATGCTCGTGTTTGCTTATGCATTTAGACGAATATTATTTTAAATAGGTTTTTCTATTAAAATGATTTTTTACCCAATGTAGGGTGGCTACAACGTTTTAATGTTAGCGTATCAATCATATGGACCGCTTCGTCCAATGTGAGGTCCTCTCGTTTTGTAGGCGTTTCGAGGACCGCCAATGGATGGTCTGTGCCTACCTCGCCGGATGGCAAATAGATATATTCTTGATTGATTGTATCGCCAAAGATATAGCCTGCTTGTAAATGCTCTTTATGAATGCGACTCATAATGCTCCTTATATCGTATTGTATTTATAAATCTCAATATTTCATATATGATGTAACATAAGAATCTTGATTACAGTATTTTTTGTATCTTAAATTCTGCATAGTCTGCAGAGACAAGTTCTAATTTAGTGGTTCCAAATGTTGAAGGAATCCGTTTGAATGAAATTTGGTCATGTAAATGGCCAAATATACATATATCTACATGATAGCGCTCCATTAGGTCTGTAAAGCCTGATGGGGCGTTATTTTCATTAAATGGAGGATAATGCAGCAATAGAATGCGCTTTACAGGTAGTGGTTCGCTGGTATTCTCTGTTTCAGCATATTTTTTTTGTAATGCTTGGATTGATTGCTCCATTTCCTGCAATGCCGCTTCGGTACGCAAGATTTCTCTGTCATAGATAGATTGATCTGTATCCGGTTCAAAGCTAGCATCATCAGGACAGATGTAGCCGCGGGTGCCACCAAAGGCTAAGATGCATTGCTGTTCGGTGGACTGGCTTTCACTAGTTAAAGCATTAACCTGAGTGGTGAGATTGATGATACGGGCCGTACCGTGGCCTTGTAAAAAGGTAATAGCATCGCCCATAGCATTTTTCATTTTGTTGGCAGAGGACCACCAATAATCGTGATTACCACGAATCATAAATTTTTGACCTGGAAGGCTAGCGATTTCCTTGAGGTCATAAAGCGCTTCGTCGAGGCGCAAAGCCCAGCTCATGTCGCCTACGAGAAAGATAATGTCTTCATCGGTGACGGTGGACAGCCAATGTTCTTTTATACGTTGCCAATGATTGTCCCAGTGGGGACCGAATATGTTCATCGGCTTCGTAGGTGGATTACCCGATAGATGAAGGTCTCCAATGGCGTAAATATTCATATATATCCTTACTAGAGCCCTCTAATCTACGGAACTCGTAGCAGAGGATTCTTATTTCAATTCAAAATAGGGTGTAATATTCTGTAAAATTTTCGCAGCTCGTTCATCATTGCACGTTTGTGGAATTTTATAACCCACGTAGAGCGGCGTTGTGATATAGCGAGGAATCACCTTGATATATTCGTAACCATCTTCTAGTTGATAGAAAAAATAGTTATAGGATTGGGAAAATTTTGCCAAGCTATCTAGTACATAGCGTATGGTCTGTTGTAGACGCATGGCGATGGAGCGGACAGGCGCATCAGGTTTATACCGCAAATTGTATTCAAAGAATCCAATAATAGGGTGTTTGGATAAGGTGATGCGGATATCTTGATTTTCGTGTAATAACCAACCATTCATGTTCTTGACCGTAATGTCCTCGTGATAATCGTAGTTGCGTAGGCCTATAATTTGGCTGTGCGGATGGCGTATGGAACCGCCCGACATGGGACCATGGTTTTTAAAGAATAGAATGGATTTATATTCCTTTGTGGCAATCGTTTCATGCCATTTATCTAGACCGAATTGAATGATCCGTGTTGCATCATCAACGGAAAGGGTGGATAGTTCGCCTTGGTCACCTTCTGTTTCAACGATGACCGTAGGCCACGTGTCCTGCAAAACAGGATATTTATTCATGAGCCATATGATATGACCATCTTGAGCCAGAATATCTGTTAACTTTGACCGGTCGCAGAATGGACAGCGCACACTTGCGTCACGCATATTTACAGGCTTTGTACGCCCTAGTGCAATGTCAAATATAAGTGGTTCGTTCATGGTGCGCCTCCTTTCATCTCATACCTTTAATCATACCATAAATGACAGTATTACACATGAAATAATGGTATAATATATTAATAATCTTTACCAAATTATAGGAGGTCTTATGAAACCTACAACCTTGGTATTTCCCATAGATGAACAACATAGAATTTTGCTGGGCCGTAAAAAACGCGGCTTTGGCGCTGATAAATATAATGGCTTTGGCGGTAAAATCAATGCTGGTGAAAGTTTTCGCCAATGCGCCGTGCGCGAACTATATGAGGAATCGGGCATTCTTGTTAATGCTGCTGATTTAGAGTGCGTAGCCCTTTTTGACTTTCAGTTTCCTTATGATGAAAGTCTAACTCATGTGGGTTATGTATATTTTGTGCGCGTTACCGATGTAAACCCCATTGAATCAGACGAGATGGAACCGCATTGGTTTACATTGGCCGATGTCCCTTATGAGCATATGTGGGAAGGGGACCGTACGTGGCTTCCTATGCTATTAGAGGGCAAGTTATTGAAAGGTCCTATTCGTTTTGGCCCAGATAACAGTCATGTAGAGAACATGCGTTTAACAGAGGTCGACACAGTCATGGAAAGTGAACTGTTGGCCCGTATTGATGTATATATTAATGAATAGAGTGTAGTGAAAGTATAGGATGTGCTTTCACATATACCTATATTGAGGAACTATGAAAGAGATGAATAACCCCAAGTGGGTGCCACAGTTGTTGGCGTGGTATGATGTAAATAAACGGGATTTGCCGTGGCGTGACTGCGGTGACCCTTATAAGGTGTGGGTGTCTGAGGTAATGAGCCAACAGACCCGCATTGAGGCGATGAAGCCCTATTATGACAACTGGATGCGGTTGTTTCCTACATTAGAAGAGTTGGCAAAGGCATCTGAAGATGAAGTGGTCCACGCTTGGCAAGGCCTTGGTTATTATAGCCGTGCTCGGAATCTACGCCTAGGCGTGCAAGATGTGGTGAATAATTATGGCGGCGTAGTGCCTCATAATCGCAAGGATATGGAATCTTTGAAGGGCGTCGGTTCCTATACGGCTGGCGCTGTGCTATCCATGGCCTATGGCGAGCCAGAGGTGGCCGTTGATGGCAATGTGTTGCGTATCTATGCCCGTTTGTACGGCATATTCGATGATATTTTGAGCACAAAGGGCAAGAAGGCCATAACTGCTATCGTAGAGGACACCTTGCCTCATGATAGACCAGGCGATTTCAACCAAGCCTTAATGGATTTTGGTTCGGCCGTGTGCATCCCTAAGACGCCACGCTGCGGTGAGTGCCCTATCGTCAATATGTGTCATGCGTACCAGCATAATGTAATAGATCAATTGCCTGTGCGTATCAAGAAAACGAAGGTTGTTGATGTGCCTGTTTTTGTTGGCATCCTTAGTTATGGTGACTATTATTTACTACATAAACGCCCTAATCGAGGCCTGTTGCGCTCCATGTGGGAATTTCCATCTGTAGAAAATGTAGATTCCTATGATGCGGCAGAATCTGGTTTAACAGAACTTGTAGGAACGTTGGGATTTGGGCTATCCTTGCAACCGGTTATTGTGAAAGAATTAACTCATATATTTTCACATCGCAAATGGTTTATGAAGGCCTTTCGAGGCGATTTGCAGTATGAAGGAGCCCATACATCAATCGAAGCGATACAAAAGCAATTACCGAAGGATTGGATGCTTATCAAACGGGAGGAATTCGCCGATTATGCTTGGGCGGGACCTCATGGTAAATTGACAGAATTATGTCCTATTGTAGAATAAATTTATGAGACGAACACTGATTTTATCTCAATGTATTAGCCATTACTTGATATACAGTTAGGAGCGTATATGCAATTAATTATAAATATTGTGTTTCTCGTAGTGCTAGCCATAGCCTTTTTAGGCTTTTGGGGCTTGTACCTCTATTTATGGAAACCGAAAAAACTGTGGCCTGCGTGGCTGGCCTATATTTTGGTAGTCGCTGGTTGGTTCTGTGCGGTGCGATACTATTTCTTATACCAAGTTAATCTATATGGCACGCCTTGGTATGAATGGCTCAACCTATTTAGAACGGAAAGCTATGGTGTAGTATTCGCCATATTCTTGTGTATACCAGTTTTCATCATATTGGCCTTGATCTATGCACTGGTAAACCGTATCTCCCATAAGGTTCCCGTCGAAGAACGGACTGGGCGCCGTGCTTTCTTTAGAACCGTAGGTACCATTGTACCTTTGGCTGCCATGGGTGGTGCTGGCTATGCTGCCTATGAAGGACAACGAGAAATCGTTGTGACCCATGAAAGCTTTGGTTATACCAACCTACCGCCAGGACTTGCAGATTACAAGATTGTGCAACTCAGTGATATTCATATTGGGCCAAGCATCGACCTAGATGACTTTGACGAAATCTTGCGATTAGCACTACTAGAACATCCAAATCGCGTTGTCATCACCGGTGACCTTATCGACAAGATACAATGGCTACCTGAAGTCTGTGATCGCTTAAAGGTATTTGCAAAACAAATTCCAGATGGTGTAGATTATATCCTTGGCAATCATGAATTCCACCATGATGTAAATAAAATCGTCGATGATATAAAAACAAAAACGCCATTAAACGTATTGATTAATGACAACATCCAAATCATGGGTGGCAAACAACCGGTCTATATTGCTGGCGTATCCTATGATAATGAACGACGCAAAGAAAACCGTGAAGCTATGATTGACAAGGCTTTGTCCGGTATCCCTAATAATGCCTTTGTTATTCTGTTGGCTCACCATCCAGAATTCTTTGATGAAGCCATCGAACGCAATGTGCCATTAACCTTGTCCGGCCATACTCACGGTGGACAAATTATCCTCTTTGGCATGCCTTGGGTACCGATTGGTACACCTTATGTAAAAGGACGCTATACAGAGAAAAATAGCGTATGCTACGTAAATAATGGATCTGGTCACTGGTTCCCTATTCGTATTAACTGTCCAAGAGAAATTACGGTTATTACATTCTTTGACGGAGTAGCTTAGCAATTTAAAAGGACGCTATAGTCTAATTTTCAGCAGTATATACTGAATGATTTAGAACTATAGCGTCCTTTTATATTCCGTTCATTTGAGGTATGAGAGGATGTTACATATATGTCATAGAGATGAGAGA
>ERZ773233.242-NODE-242-length-40655-cov-4.865222_pt1 | contig 40655 bp, 35 predicted proteins | sample MGYA00580991_ERZ773233 | MGnify/ENA primary metagenome ERZ773233 (study PRJEB29015, sample SAMEA2738178) | human oral metagenome | biome: human oral; feature: human-associated habitat; material: saliva | place: China | collected 2161 ...
TACATTCCCTCTCCTGGGGAGGGGGTTAGGGGGAGGACTCCCATATAAAACTTCAGCAACTGTACATATAATGCCGACATATATTTGTTTTGCAAATACGTTTGTTCGGCGGTTAGGTAAGCATTCTCACTTACTAAAAGCTCCGTATTAGTAAGTCCGCCAAACTCGTGTTTCTTCACTGCCAAATCGTAAGCCAATTTAGCATTATCGCGAGCCGTACGCGAGGCCGCCTGTTGTGCTTGGTGCGTGGTGGCATTCTGCCAAGCGGTTTCTATCTTAGCATAAAGGTCTTTTTCAGCTTGTTGCTCTTCCAAAACGGACTGCTGCTGAGTGAGTTTCGCTAACTTCACATTGTTTTTGTTCTTGTTTTGCGAAAAGATAGGAATATTAAGCGATGCCCCTATCGTCTGACCAAAATTGCTATCTAACTGAGTAGCATAACCCAAACTATTGAGGTTAGAATACCCTGTATTCACTCCCGCCTGCAAACCTATAGAGGGCAAGGCTCCTGCTTTGGCTATTTTGATGTCTTTTTTGGCTATCTTTTGTTGCGATTGATAGATTTTCAGGTTAGGAAGCGTCTGTTTAGCTTGTGCAAACACCTCGTCTTTGTTGGGGATAATCGCCACATAATCATCTTCTTGCAGGTCGAGCGCTATGGCAAAATCGCTATTAGGGGGAAGCTCTAAAAGCTGTTTGAGGGTAAGCACGCGACTCGCATATTGGTTTTCAGCCTGAATGATATTATACTCATTATTAGCGTGGCGCGTTTCTATCTCTGCCAAACTGAGCTTAGCTATCGAGCCATTGGCGAACTTAGTTTGCGCTTGTTTGAGCTCTTCTGCCGATGAGCGCGCCGCATTCTTGGCTACCCCTATCCCTTCATAGCTGTAGAGGGCTTGCAGATAGGCTTCCAGCACGCTTAGGGTGATGTTGTTCTTAGCCTCTTGCACATACAGTTCGTTCTGCTCTAACAATAGCTGACTGCGGTCTATTTGCAAATTGAGTTTATTGCCCTGATACAGCGGCATAGAAGCCGACACCCCAAAATTGTTAGAAAAAGTACGGCGCGACACCCGTTCGTTAGAAATCTGGTTAATAGCCGAACCGTTATTGAGGTTTGCCGATGCCGAGCCACTGACGGTAGGCAGGCGATTATCTTTCGCCTGACTGAGGTTGATTTCAGCCGTCTGCTGGTTGAGTTCGGTTTTCTTTACGCTGATGTTATGCTGCACAGCATAGTTAATACAATCTATCAGCGACCACTGTTTAGGTTGCGCCCAGAGCCCTAAAGGCAGCATACACATTGATAATATATAAAAATTCTTTTTCATAAGCATTCTCTTTTTTTAATCTCCTTTTTTATCATTTTGCTGATGCAAAGATAAAGCAAATAAAAGGTGTAAAACAAAGAATATCGACCAAAAGCCCAATTTTATAGACGAAAACCCTCAATTTACCAATTCGCTAATTTGCTAATTTGCTAATTTGCTAATTTACTAATTTGTTAATTTAGCAATTTTTTCTGTAGCCATCTACCCTATACAAACGATATAGGAACGATACAGAAACGATATAGGAAGACCAAATATTTACCGAAGTACAAACATCTAATAATATAACAAAAACCAGAAAAATACACTCTCCCCCATCGACAAATTGACAAATCGACAAATCGACAAATCGACAAATCGGCAAATTGACAAATCGACAAATCACCCACTTGGCATTATTTTTGCGGGCTTATAAGCAACATAAAAAAAGAGTTTTTTGTATGGCAAACATTACATTTCATAACGAACCTGCTCACACAGCAGGCGACCTTCCTAAAGTGGGCACCGTAGCCCCTGACTTTTCAGCCGTTAAAAACGACTTGGCTGAGGTAAAACTTTCTGACTTCAAAGGCAAGAAAGTAATCTTAAACATCTTCCCTAGTGTTGATACAGGTGTATGTGCAGCCTCAGTGCGCAAGTTTCACGTTGAGGCTTCAAAGCTAAACAATGTGGCTATCCTTTGCATTTCTAAGGACTTACCTTTTGCCCTTACGCGTTTTTGCGCTGCTGAGGGTATCGATAACCTCGTGATGCTTTCTGATTTCAGAGGTGGTTTTGAGCAGCATTATCCTATTGCTTTCACCGATTCTCCTCTTAAAGGATTGCTATCGCGCAGTGTGGTAGTGGTTGACGAAAATGGCAAGGTAGTCTATACCGAACAAGTAGCCGAAACTACCGACGAACCTAACTACGCCAAAGCGTTAGAAGCCATCAAATAAGGCTTAGTTTGTAGTAATTTTTCATAAGGACAAAAGAGGTAACAAGTCTGGTAAAACTTGTTGCCTCTTTTTATTTGAGAATTGGCAAATTGACAAATTATTTGTACCTTTGCCCCCTAACTGATAACAAAAAAATGGCTAAAAAGAAGCAGCAACAAACCGACGATAAAAAAGAAGATAAAAAAGACGACAAAAAACCTAAGAAAAACAATGCCGCAAAGGTCAGACAGCGCCGTATTGCTGTGGGGCTTTTCTTAATATTTCTGGCATTCTTTCTGCTTTTCACCTACTTTTCTTTTTTCTTTTCGTGGCAAACCGACCAAAGTATTTGGTCTGACCTTAGCGCACGCGATGAGGTAGCCGAAAACTGGATGAGCAAGATAGGGGCTTACCTCGGTCATATACTCATATACAAAGGGTTTGGAATAGCTTGTATTATAGCTTTTTGGCTAATACTCATCACCGGACTTAAGGTGCTGCTCAATATCAAAATGCCGCTGCTAAACCGTTGGTATTGGGGTACGCTGCAAATGGTGTATGTATCTACTGCTTTTGGTTTTTTCTCTGGCAAAGCTACCGTACTTGCAGGGGCAGCAGGCTACGAACTCAACCAATGGCTGCAAGACTATTTGGGCAAGATAGGCACCGTACTACTGCTAATCTTAGGAGCGCTGCTATACGCGGTCTTCAAATGGCAACTTACCCCCGAAAAAGTAATTGACTTCGGCAAGGGCATAGCCGATAAAGTTAAACAAGCTATCCCCGAAGAGGAAGAAAAACCTGCCGTTAGCGAGGTAACCTCTGAGGTACAGACTGAAGAAGAAAAACAAGAGACTGAACAAACAGAGGAAACAGAAGATGAGCCATTAGAAATTATTATCCCACAAGGAGAGAACACGCCTGTAGACCCTTTCACCCACCAAAGAGAGATACCGCCATTACACCCTGAAAGTCCGCTCGAAATTACCAATACCAGAGAGGAAGAACCTGCCTTTACTATCACCCCTACGGTACCGCCAGCTATGGTAGACCCTGAAGAGTTGGCGCAGCAGCTGGTGCAAAACTATGGCGAATACGACCCTCGTTTAGACCTAAGCGACTACCGATTCCCTACCGTAGAGCTTTTAGATGAGCCCAAAGACAAAAGTATCATCATCAACGAAGAAGAGCTAAAAGAGAATAACGATAAGATTATCAAAACTTTAGCCGACTATAAGATTGAAATCTCTAAAATCAAAGCTACCGTAGGCCCTACCGTTACCCTATACGAAATAGTGCCGGTAGCCGGTACGCGCATAGCCCAAATTAAGCGTTTGGAAGACGATATAGCACTCTCATTAGCAGCCCTTGGCATTCGTATCATCGCACCAATCCCTGGTAAGGGTACCATAGGTATTGAGGTACCTAACAAAAAACCTACTACCGTCTATATGCGCACGATGATTACGGCTCAGAAATTCCAAAATGCTGAAATGGAGCTACCTATAGCCTTTGGTAAAACTATCAGCAATGAACCTTTCATCACCGATCTTGCTAAAATGCCTCACTTGCTAATAGCGGGGGCTACAGGGCAAGGTAAATCGGTAGGTATAAACGTGGTGCTTACCTCTCTGCTTTACAAAAAACACCCTGCTGAGGTGAAATTTGTCTTGGTAGACCCTAAAAAAGTAGAGCTTTCTATATTCGAGACTATTGAGCGCCACTACCTCGCTAAATTGCCTGATAGCGAAGAGGCTATCATCACCGACACTAAGAAAGTGGTCAATACGTTGAACTCATTGTGTATAGAGATGGACAACCGCTACGAGCTGCTGAAAAACGCTCAAGTGCGCAATATCAAAGAGTATAACACTAAGTTTAAGGCGCGACAACTAAATCCTAACGAGGGGCACCGTTTCTTGCCTTACATCGTATTAGTGGTCGATGAGTTTGCCGACCTAATAATGACGGCAGGCAAAGAGGTTGAATTGCCTATAGCGCGTATTGCGCAGCTGGCGCGTGCTATTGGTATCCACCTGATTATCGCTACACAGCGCCCTTCGGTAAACGTTATCACGGGGGTTATCAAGGCTAACTTCCCTGCGCGTATTGCCTTTAAGGTAGCGCAAAAAATCGACTCTAAAACTATCTTAGACGGTTCGGGTGCCGAGCAGCTGATAGGGCGTGGTGATATGCTCTACTCGCAAGGTAATGAACCGGTGCGCATACAATGTGCTTTTATAGACACTCCAGAGGTGAAGCGCATTACCGAGTACATAGGGGCGCAGCGCGCTTACGCCAATGCTTATTTGCTACCTGAATACGTAGGCCCTGATAGCGAACCTACTGACCTATCTGACTTCGACCCCTCAGAGCGCGACTCGATGTTCCGCGAAGCTGCCGAGATAGTGGTAAACGCGCAACAAGGTTCGGCATCGCTTTTGCAACGCAAGCTCAAATTAGGTTACAATCGTGCCGGTCGCCTCATCGACCAATTAGAGTACGCAGGTATTGTAGGTCCTTTCGAAGGCAGTAAAGCCCGCCAAGTACTTGTGCAGGACATCACAGGTTTAGACCGCCTCTTAGAAGGAAGTGAATAGTGAAATGTCTTCTTTGCAGCTTGTCCTCTTAAGTGAAATAAATAATTGAACAATGAAAAATATAATCTTATCAATAGGCTTGCTATTTGCAACAGCCTTATCAACAGCCCAAAACGTATTCCAAGCTTCTGGCGAAAGAAGTGTACTAAGAACAGAACTGCCCAAGTACACTAAAATAGATATCGATAGTAGGTGGGAGGTTACATTGGTAAATGAAAAAAACGACCATATCTACATCGATGCTGATAATGCAATTCACCCTATCATCAAAGCTACTGTGGAAGATGGAACTTTGAAAATATCTTTGGAAACACCTAAAGGCGTGAATTTTGTGCAAACAGGAGGCATAAAACTCAAAATCCCAATTAAAGGAACAAGCGAATTGAAAATGCAAAGTGGCAAAATTCGTTCAGAAGAACCTATAAATATGCCTTCCTACAAAATGCTTCTCGACTTTCTTTCGGAGATTGATTTAAAACTGAATATCAATGATTTGGATTTAGAAATAGGTAGTTGTAGGGAAGGAAACTTACAGCTCAATTGCCGAAATCTCACTTTCAATGCAGGCTCACTCGCTAAGCTGCCTATTAGTGGAAAAGTAGAAAATCTCAATTTTGTTTCTAACAGAATCATCCAATTAGAAACTTACGACCTAAAAATACAAAATGCTATTTTTAATACTTCGGGTATTGTAAAAGCAAAATTGAGAATTGATGGTACTATACAAGGAAAACCAAGCGGTATTTTTGAACTTTATTACAAAGGTAATGCTACTAACCAAATAGAAACAAACTCAATGATTAAGGTCATTAAAGAAGAAAAAGAATGACACAAGAAAAAGACTTTCTAAAATACCAAGCTCCTACTTCGCCTTATCCGCGATTATTGGAGGTAGAGCGCGCCGAAGGTAGCTATATCTACACTACCGACGGTAAGAAATATTTAGATTTTGTAGCAGGGGTATCGGCTTGTACCTTAGGGCATTGCCACCCTGCGGTAGTGAAAGCCATACAAGAGCAATGCGCTACTTATATGCACGTAATGGTCTATGGCGAGTACATACAAAAGCCTGCAGTAGACTTCTGCAAGCTCCTCGCGGCACAACTACCCCCCGAACTCAACACTACCTATTTGGTAAATTCGGGTACGGAAGCTATTGAGGGGTCAGTAAAGTTGGCGAAACGTGTAACAGGGCGCACCCAACTGATTGCTGCCAAAAATGCATATCACGGCAATACACAGGGGTCGATGAGCCTAATGGGCTATGAGGAGCGCAAGCGTCCGTTTCGTCCGCTCCTACCCGATGTAGATTTTATAGAGTTTAACAACGAGGCTGATATACTGAAAATAACCGAGCGCACCGCTGGGGTAGTTTTAGAAAGCATACAAGGGGGCGCGGGCTTTATAGAACCCCAAAACGATTATCTTATCAAAGTAAAACGCCGTTGCGAAGAAGTAGGCGCCCTGCTGATTATAGACGAAATACAACCTGGTTTCGGGCGCACCGGTAAGCTCTTTGGTTTTCAGAATTACGGCATCACCCCCGACATCATCGCTATAGGCAAGGGAATGGCAAGCGGTATGCCGGTGGGAGCTTTCGTATCGTCATACGAGCGTATGCAGCTATTGGCAAACAACCCTAAAATGGGGCATATCACTACCTTTGGCGGTAACCCCGTGATTGCAGCAGCCTCTTTGGCTACCCTCAACCAGCTGCTCACCACCGACCTAATGGCTCAAACCTTAGAGAAAGAAAAGCTTTTCAGAAAATACTTACAACACCCCCTTATCGAGAGTGTAAACGGCAAAGGACTGATGTTAGCAGTTATCGTTAAGAGTTCAGAAATAGCTGATTTTGTGATTAACTATTGTCAAGACAGAGGGCTGATAGTGTATTGGCTATTGTTCGAAGGTCGTGCTGTACGTCTTTCGCCTCCGCTCACCCTCAGCGAAGCCGAAATAAAAGAGGGCTGCGACATCATCTTAGAAGCCCTTGAGGTAGCAAAAACAAAATTCTAAAAACAAAAGACGAGCGCTAAATTTGCTACTTTGAGTTTATTTATTATCTTTGCCCAGAAATCAACCAACTGGCAAATTAGCAAATTGACAAATCTATCAATATGAGCAAAGTACTAACATCTTTATTAGATAACGATTTTTACAAATTCACGATGCAGTGCGGGGTGGTGCAGCTATTCCCAAAAACTAAAGCGCGCTATACCTTTATCAACAGGGGTAAACACGAGTTCCCCGAAGGGTTTGACAAAGCCCTACGCGCTGCCGTCGACGCTATGGCAGAGCTTAAACTCACTAAAGATGAAAAAGCATTTTTGGTTAAGAACTGCCCCTATTTAAGTCCGCTATACTTAGATTTTTTAGAGGGCTATCGCTACGACCCCTCTGAGGTGCATATCACCCAAGAGGGTAGCGACCTAAAGGTAACTGTTGAAGGACATTGGTATCGCACTATTCTTTGGGAAGTGCCTTTACTGTCTATCATCAGCGAATTGTACTACCAGCTAATGAATGCTACTGCGTGGACAGACGCTCAGGTAATTGCTAATACCAGAGAAAAAGAATTGTTATACAAAGAGTTAGGAGTAGTTTTTGCCGAATTTGGTACCCGTAGGCGACATTCTTACCACGTGCATGACATCGTGATGCGTACCCTCTTAGAAGGCTATGGTAGTACCTTTATGGGCTCAAGCAACGTGCATTTCGCTATGAAATACAAGGTAAAACCGATAGGTACACACGCCCACGAGTGGTTTATGTTTCACGCTGCCGAGTACAGCTACAAAATGGCAAACGCCCTTTCACTAGAGCACTGGGTAGATGTGTACAGAGGTGATCTTGGGGTCGCGCTATCAGACACTTACACTACCGATGTGTTCTTTAAGCAGTTCGACAAGAAATTCAGCAAACTTTTTGACGGGGTACGCCACGATAGCGGCGACCCGATAGTATTTGCCGAAAAAACAATAGCGCACTATAAGAAAATGGGTATCGACCCGCTATCAAAATACATTATTTTCTCTGACGGACTAAATCCTAAGAAAGTACAGGCTATTACTGAGGCGTGCAAAGGCAAGATAGGCATCTCATTCGGTATAGGCACCGACCTGACTAACGATGTAGGTTTGCGCCCTATGAATATAGTGATGAAGCTAACCGAAGTACTAACCAGCGATGACGAATGGGTACCTACCGTAAAACTATCGGACGAGCCTAACAAACATACAGGCGACCCTAAAATGATAGCCCTTGCAAAAGGAATATTAGGAATTGAATAATCTTATGAAATACACATTGATGATAGCAGGTATTGCGGTAGCCTTATCACGATATCTTTTCCCAGAGTACGACCAAGTGCTATTAGTAGTAGGGGTTTCCTTGCTAATGGCTGGGGTCTATCTCGTATCAAGAGGTTTATCCTCTAAAAATGAAGATAATTAGCAAATTAGTGAATATAGGAGATTACATAGAAGTATTAGACGACACCATAAAAGGACACGTAGTGCGCGTAACACCACAAGAGGTGACGATGCTCAGCACCGAAGGCTTCGAGCTTAGCTTCCGCCCTGACGAAGTGGTAGTTATCAGCGAGGAAGTGCCTATAAAAAGTGCTTTTGCTACGATAGATGAAGAGAGCTTGAGAAAAGATGTGCTCCCTAAAAGACGTCAGAAAGCACCCCTTACCAAGCGCGAAAAGTCCATACCCCCAATGGAGGTAGATTTGCACATCGAACAATTAGTTGATTCCACAAGGAATATGACCAATTATGATATGCTTACCCTTCAACTCGAAACGGCACGCCGCCAATTAGAGTTCGCTATCGCCCAGCGCATTCAGCGGGTAGTGTTCATTCACGGGGTAGGCGAAGGTGTATTGCGCACCGAATTAGAGTTTCTGTTAGGTCGCTATCCTAACGTTGCCTTCTACGATGCCGAATATGCCAAATATGGGGTGGGTGCCACCGAAGTGTATATCTACCAAAAAGCAAAATAATGATTGAAGCCACTAACATACACAAAACCTATAAAACGTTAGAAGTGCTCAAAGGCGTATCGGTAGAGGTAGCAAAAGCTGAAATAGTATCGATAGTAGGAGCCTCAGGGGCAGGAAAGACTACTTTGTTGCACATTTTAGGCACCTTAGACAGTCCAGATGCTAATACTGAAGCCTCACTGCGTATCAACGGCACAGATATATTAGCTCTTTCGTCTAAAAACCTTGCTAAGTTTCGCAATGAGCATATAGGTTTTATCTTTCAGTTTCACCAGCTCTTGCCCGAATTTACGGCTTTGGAGAACATTTGTATTCCTGCCTTTATCAAAGGGGTTGGCAAAAAAGAAGCTGAAAAGCGCGCTATGGAGTTATTAGACTTTCTGCATTTGGGGGCACGTGCCCATCATAAGCCCAATGCCCTTTCAGGGGGCGAACAGCAGCGAGTATCGGTAGCACGCGCCCTGATAAACCAGCCCGATGTAGTATTTGCTGATGAGCCTAGTGGCAACCTCGACTCTGAGAGTGCTGAGCACCTACATCAACTGTTTTTTCAACTCAGAAAAGAGTTTAACCAGACTTTCGTAATCGTAACCCATAATGAGGAATTGGCTGCTATGGCAGATAGAAAGTTAGTAATGGTAGACGGAAAGATAATTAGCAAATTAGCAGATTAGTAACTTTAAAATTAACGTATACATTTATGAAGAAAATCTTATTAATGACCCTTATAGTTTGTGGGCTAACAGCTTGTACTTCGCTACCTCAGTCAGCCAACAATTTTATCAGCACTTATTTTGCGCATACAACGGTGCAAGAAGTAGAGCGCGAAAGTGATACGAATGGCTATTCAGTTAAACTGAAAGATCGCACCGAAATAGAATTTGCTGAAAACGGCGATTGGCAAAAAGTAGAAGCTGAAGACGGCAATAGTATCCCAACTGATTTCTTCCCTAAGAAAATAGCCGATTATGCCGCTGAACGCTCTTTCATCATTGAATCGATTAGCAAGACTAACATAGGCTACAAAGTAAAAATTGTAGGTTCTAAAAGCGCTTTGTTTTTCAATAAAGCAGGCGACCCTATAGGTAATTATTAAAAAGTGGCATTACTTTTGCTTTCAAGAAAAATTGTATCAAATAAATAATAATAAAATGAATACATTAAAAAAATTATCAACTGTAGCTTTTGCCCTATTTGCTTTTGGGGTAGCTAACGCTCAAGAAGACGGGTTGATACCTGTTCAGTCACTGCCTGCTAGTGCACAAACATTTATCAATCAGCACTTTTCTGCTAGCAACATCGTTTCAGTATGGCAAGACAATGAAAAAGGTAGAGTAGAAGATTACACCGTACTCTTTGCCGATGGCACTGAAGTAGAATTTCGTGCTAATGGCGACTGGAAAGAAGTAAAAGCGCGCAACGGAGCTGTGCCTGCTAAAATAGTACCTGCTAAAATAAGCAAATACGTACACAAAAATTATCCTAATGTCCTCATCAAAGAAATTCAGAAAGAAAGAAGAAAATATGAGGTAAGCCTCTCTAACGGATTGGACTTAGATTTTAATTTGAATGGTAAATTTTTAAAAATAGACGACTAATATGAAAAAAATATTATTTGCTATCTTAGCTGCTTTTTCGCTACAAGTAGCTACAGCACAAGACAGAAAAGTAGATTTTAACGAACTACCTGCTGATGCAATCAACTTTGTACGGCAACACTTTTTAGTAGCCGACATCAATTCAGTATGGAAAGATGTCGATTATAAAGATGAAGAATTCTCCGTTATCTTCAAAGATGGGCTTGAAATAGAGTTTAACGGCGAAGGCGACTGGAAAGAAATAAAAGTACATAGAGGAAAAGTGCCTGATCACGTAGTTCCTGAAAAGATATTAGCTCACGTAAATGCTACTTTCCCCTTTGAATCTGTCAAAGAAATATCACACAGTATCTCCAAAAAAACTTACAAAGTAAAAGTTACTGATGGACAAAAACTAAAATTTGACGATAATTTTAACTTTATAGAAGTAAAGTAAAATTCTTTTGAATAGGCTTTGCCAAAGTGTTTTTTAGGAAAGACTTTGGCAAAGTTTCTTTTTGTTAATTATCAATTGTCAATTATTTTATGTACGACCTTTTGATTATAGGCGGTGGGGCTGCGGGCTTTTTTACTGCTATCAATGCAGCTGAAAAGCACCCCGATTTCAGCATAGCAATACTTGAGAAAAGCAAAGAAGTGCTACAAAAAGTACGCATTTCGGGGGGCGGGCGTTGCAACCTCACCAATGCTACTTTTACTCCTGCTGAATTAGTGCGCAACTATCCGCGTGGTTATAAAGAACTCCTCAGTCCGTTTCACCGGTTTATGTGCGGCGATGTGATGGAGTGGTTTGAGGCGCACGGTGTACCCCTAAAAACAGAAGATGATGGACGCGTATTTCCGGCTTCAGATAGTTCAGAAAGTATCATAAATTGCTTTCTGAAAGCCATAGCCCAGCACAGTATAAAGCTATTCACCCAACAGAATGTACAGGCTATAAGCCCTGTTGAGCAAGGGTGGCAAGTGCGCACTGCTAACCGTACTTTTATGGCAAAACGGCTTGTTATTGCTACAGGTAGTAACCCTAAAATATGGCAGCTCTTAGCCGATTTAGGGCATACTATAGTACCCCCTGTGCCTTCGCTCTTTACCTTTCAAACGGCTACCGAATGGGCTAAAACTCTTTCGGGTATAGCCGTAACCGCTACAGTACAGCTTTTCTCTCAAAAAGGCGATTTTCTTCAGATAAGCGAAAGAGCGCCACTACTCTTCACCCACAAAGGCTTTAGCGGCCCTGCTGTATTGCGCGCTTCAGCTTGGGGGGCAAGAGTGTTAGCCTCATTAAACTATCAATGCCTTATGGAAGTCAATTTTGCAATAACAGATGACCAAGCCCTTAGCTATGACGAGGTACTCCTGCAGCTACAAGATTACAAACAGAAGCACGGACGCAAAGCAGTGCAAAGCGTCACCCTATTTCAGCTACCCAAACGCCTATGGGAAGCCCTATTAGAAAGTGCTGGAGTTGCCCCTGCACAGCAATGGGCATCGCTCAATAAATCTCAACTACAACAGTTAGCTAAAGTACTGACCCAAAGTCGCTTTAGTATTATAGGCAAAAATACCTTCAAAGAAGAGTTCGTAACAGCAGGCGGAGTAAAACTCTCAGAAATAGACTTCAAAACCTACCAAAGCAAGCTATTTAAGCATCTCTACTTAGCAGGCGAAGTGCTAGACATTGATGCTGTTACGGGTGGTTTTAATTTCCAAAACGCTTGGACAGGAGGCTATCTTATCAGTGAAGCCTTGTAATTTTTGATTTTTGAGTTATGAATTTTGAATTTTGAATTGTCAATTGTCAATTGTTTTGTATCTTTGCCGCGTTTTTGTAATATTGTAATTAGTTTCTATGCTTAACGTTCATAACTTATCTGTTTCTTTTCAAGGCGAATACCTCTTCGAAGAGGTAGCTTTTATGCTCAATGCGGGCGACCGTGTAGGACTTATCGGCAAGAATGGAGCAGGTAAATCAACTATGCTCAAACTACTTTCGCGTGAGCTAAAACCAGACTCTGGTACTATAGCGGCTGACAAAGATGTGCGTATCGGCTTCCTAAAGCAAGATATCGACTTCGTGAAAGGACGTACTATTCTGGAGGAAGCCTATCAAGCTTTTGGCGAAATCAAATCATTAGAACAGAAGTTAGACGATATACACCACCAAATAGAAACGCGTACCGACTACGAGAGCGAAAGTTATCACAATCTACTAGATATGCTAAGCGATTACACCCACCGCTTCGACCTTATCGGCGGGTACCAGTACCAAGGCGAGACCGAAAAGGTACTATTGGGGTTAGGCTTTCAGCGCAGTGATTTCGACAAGCTAACCGATAGCTTCTCGGGAGGCTGGCGTATGCGTATAGAGTTGGCTAAATTGCTATTGCAGAACAATGATATCTTGCTATTAGACGAGCCTACTAACCACTTAGACATTGAGTCAATTATATGGTTAGAACAATTCCTGACTACTTATAGTGGTGCTGTGGTAATCGTTTCGCACGATAAGATGTTTTTAGACAATGTAACCAACCGTACCATAGAGATTTCGGTAGGCAAGATATACGATTATCCTAAACCTTACAGCAAGTTTTTAGAACTTAGGCAAGAAATACGCGAACAACAGCTCGCTTCGCAAAAGAATCAGGAGAAAAAGATACAACAAACAGAAAAACTGATAGAAAAATTCCGCGCTAAGGCATCTAAAGCCTCAATGGCACAGTCACTTATCAAAAAACTCGACAAAATAGATCGCATAGAGGTAGATGAAGAAGACAATGCAGTGATGAATGTGCGCTTCCCCGTATCAGTTACCCCCGGTAAAGTGGTATTGGAGATAGACGATGTATCGAAGAGCTACGGCGAAAAAGAGGTGCTAAGCCACGTGAGTCTGTTAGTAGAACGAGGCAGCAAGATAGCCTTCGTAGGACAAAACGGACAAGGAAAAACGACCCTTGCCAAAATGATTATAGGCGAAACCAACTACCAAGGCATTATTAAGTTAGGGCACAATGTACAGTTAGGGTATTTCGCTCAGAACCAAGCCGACTATTTAGACGGTGAGCTGACAGTGCTCGATACTATGTACCACGCCGCCGATGACACTAACCGTATGAAAATACGCGATATACTTGGTTCTTTTCTCTTCAGAGGCGATGAGGTAGACAAGAAAGTGAAAGTACTATCAGGAGGCGAGCGCAACCGATTAGCTTTGGCTAAAATGTTGCTCTCAGACTTCAACGTACTAGTAATGGACGAGCCTACTAACCACTTAGACATCAAATCGAAGAATGTGCTAAAGAAAGCCCTACAGCAGTTTGAAGGTACGCTCATTATCGTGTCGCACGACCGTGATTTCTTGCAAGGGCTAACTGATAAAGTATACGAATTTAAGAATAAGAACATAAAAGAATATCTCGGCGATATAGATTTCTACTTAGAACAACGTGCCGTAGCTAACTTTAGAGAGATGGAGCAGCAAAAAGAAACGGTCTCTGCCCCTACTAAAGCAGCTGCAAGTGCTGAAAAGCTAAGTTTTGAGCAACAAAAACAGCAGAAAGCAGCCCAAAACAAGCTCAATAAGATAGAAAACCAAATTGCTGCCCTCGAAGAGGAACTAAAACAGATGGATATACAGATGGGGCAGGGAGTACAAAGCAATGATTATTATAAAGAATACGAACAGAAAAAGAAAATGCTGGAGGAACTGATGACTGAGTGGGAAAACCTAATGAGCTAACGATATGCACCCTAAGAAAATTTTATTTTTTATCATAGGCGTACTTGTAGCCCTTTTTACAATGACGCTCTTTAGCAGTTATCACATCACCGATAGCGGTACGGTGCGAGAGGGTATATCCTTTGGCAACACTATGCTACGGTATCCTACCCCCGATATATTGGGGATGCTGTTTAAATCAAAAGAGAAAGAAAACAACAAGCTAAATGAGCTCATCAAAGAAACCAATACTATTGTAGATGAAAAGACTGACAAACTGGCAACAAATGACACTATTGCCAATGACAGTCTGCATAAGTTAGAGACCAATGTAGAGGGCAAAATATACTACCCCGGCAACCGGATAGACTATATCAAACGTTTGAAAAACAAGCTCAGACAAGGAGTTTGCCAAATAGTACACTACGGCGACTCGCAAATAGAAGGCGACCGCATCACTGGCTATGTGCGCAATAGACTACAGCTTGCTTTTAATGGTGGAGGTCCTGGTTTCTTCCCTATAAAAGTGGTGTATAACCAAAATAGTATAGATATAACCACCTCGGGCAACTGGGTGCGTTACGCCTTTTTCGACCGCAAACAGCGTCGCAAGGTAGGGCACGATATGTATGGACTATTTGCTACCTACTCGCGCTTTACTAATTATGCCAAAGATACCACCGGACTACCGGTGAGCAAAGCTACTTTTACCATAAAACCTTCAGCTAAATCGTATGCACGATTACAACACTACACTAAATTTGGGTTACACTACGGCAATGCAATAGGAAAGGTGAAGATAAAAGTATATGAAAACGGGAATATTATCAAAACAGATAGCCTTATTTCAGATGGTAAATACCACAACTACAAACTAAATTTTGCTAACACCCCTAAAGAACTCAAAATAGAATTAGAAGCACGTGTAAGTCCTGATTTTTATGGGGTTACCCTCGATGCCGACACAGGTGTACGTATGGATAATGTGGCAATGCGAGGCGAGGCAGGGCGCATTTTTACGCGTATGAATTATGAGAACTACCGACAAATGTCAGTAGATCGTCAGCCAGACCTTTTCATATTCCAATACGGAGGAAACACTATCCCCTATATGAAGACAGACCAGCAGCTAAGAGAATACGTAGAAGGGCTAATATTCAATATGAAATGGGTAAAACGCGCTAACCCTAACGCTATGTTTATGCTGTTAGGCCCTGGTGATATGACCACCTCACGCAACGGACAACGACTCACTTATCCTTTCTTACCTAAACTCAACGACCTGATGAAAGAAGAATGTATGAAGAACGACGTAGCCTACTTTAGTATGTACGAAGCTATGGGTGGCGAAAACTCAATGATTTCTTGGGTAAAACAAGGAATGGCTGCCTCAGATTACGTACATTTTAGTCCGAAAGGTACCAAACTTATATCAGAAGTGTTTTATCAGTGCCTACATAACGACCTTGCCTCAGTGGAATAATTATGACAGATTTTTTTAATAATTTCTTTACCTTTGACCCACAACACCCGCTCACCTTTGTGCGAATAGACTTTTGGATATTCTTCGCTTTGGTGTATGCGGTTTTTGCGCTTATATACAAACGAAGACACTTGCGAAATCTCTTTTTGCTGATAGCCAGCTTCTATTTCTACTACAAAGCTAGTGGGTTATTCGTCTTATTATTAGTATTTAGCACTGTCACCGACTTCTATTTAGGGCATTACATCGACCAACATCAAGAGGAACTACGCCGCAAAATAGCGGTAACAATAAGTGTCTGTCTGAACTTATTAGTGCTTTCGTATTTCAAATACGCTTATTTCTTCACTGATACCTATAACACTCTCTTTCAGACTCACCACCAAACATTCAACTATTTAGCTTATTGGGTTAATGGCTTCAATTACAAGGGGTACTTCAGCGTTGACGATATTATACTGCCAGTGGGTATTTCGTTTTACACGTTTCAGACTATCAGCTATACAGTAGATATTTACCGGAAGAAGATTGCTCCGCTAAAATCAATGTTGGATTTTGGTTTTTATGTGAGCTTCTTCCCTCAGTTGGTAGCAGGGCCTATAGTAAGAGCCGAAGAGTTTGTACCTCAGATACTAAAGAAAACAGTTGTTAGCAAAGAAGAGTTTAACAAGGCTATTTTCCTCATTCTGAAAGGGCTTATCAAGAAGATGATTTTTGCTGACTTTATAGCAATGCACTTCCTCGATAAAGTATTTGATGCCCCTGCTATGCATACGGGTTTTATGAATCTACTGGCTCTGATAGGCTATTCGCTACAAATTTACGGCGACTTTTCTGGTTATACTGATATTGCTATAGGGGTAGCTCTGCTCTTAGGCTTTAAGCTGCCTGTCAATTTTAACTCTCCTTATAAAGCACTCAATTGCGGTGATTTCTGGAAGCGCTGGCACATCTCACTCTCTACGTGGCTAAAAGATTATCTATACATACCACTAGGGGGCAATCGCAATAGCACATTGGGCACTTTTGTATTTTCACTTGTTTTCGTAGTGATATTAGTGGTCGCTATTGGCAATCTCACCTTCACCCTCATAACTGGTTCGCTATTAATCATAGGGTCAGTAGTGGCATTTTTCTACAAACCTTTTGAGCGGTATCTCACTACCAACATCAATATAATGCTGACGATGCTCATCGGGGGGCTATGGCACGGGGCTGCGTGGAAGTTCGCTATTTGGGGCGGACTCAATGGCTTGGGAGTGATAGCCTATAAATACTGGCGCAAAGTAAGTCCGTATGAGAATAGTGCCTCTTGGGTAGCAAGAGCTTGGAAGATACTCTTTACCTTTTCGTTTATCACTTTCACCCGTATTTTCTTCCGCAGCAATGATATGGAGGGAGTGAGTCAGTGGTTTGCACAAGTAGCCCATAATATGGACTGGGATTCGGCAATGAGCATCATAAGGCACAATAATATACCTCTGGCTATCATCGTTATCGGGTATATCACTCATTGGCTGCCACAACGTTGGAAAGATTATGTAGAGTACGTGTTTGCCCAAAGTCATTACACAGTGAAAGTAGCTATAACTTTAGTAGTAGTGCTTATCTGTTATCAGGCGTATTCTACCGACATTCAACCGTTTATATATTTCCAATTTTAAAAACACAATTAATTAGACATTATAAAAAATCAGAATTATGTTGTATATCAAACAATTATTGCAAGAAGGCAAAAGCATACAGGGCGAAATCACTCTTAAAGGGTGGGTACGCACCTTCCGCAGCAACCGTTTTATCGCCCTAAATGACGGCTCGACTATTGAGAATGTGCAAGTAGTGGTCGATTTTGAAAATACAGACCCTGAACTACTAAAGCGCATCACTACAGGAGCCGCTATAGAAGTGAAAGGACAAGTGGTAGAAAGTCAAGGGAAAGGACAAGCAGTAGAGGTACAAGCTACTACTATTAGTATATTGGGCGACAGTAATCCTGAAGAATACCCTATACAGCCTAAAAAACACTCTCTTGAGTTTTTGCGCGAAAATGCTCACCTACGCGTGCGCTCTAATACTTTTAGCGCTGTAATGCGCGTGCGCTCTACTCTGGCGTATGCTATTCACAAATACTTCCAAGACAATGGCTTTTTCTACGTAAATACGCCTATCATCACCGGTAGCGATGCTGAAGGAGCTGGCGAGATGTTCCGCGTAACGACTTTAGACGCTAAAAATCCACCGCTGACAGAAGATGGAAAGGTAGATTACAAAAAAGACTTCTTCGGACGCGAAACTAACCTTACTGTATCAGGACAGTTAGAAGGCGAGACTTTCGCAATGGCTCTTGGTAAGATTTATACTTTTGGACCTACTTTCCGTGCTGAAAACTCTAATACCTCACGCCACTTAGCCGAGTTCTGGATGATTGAGCCTGAAATGGCATTCTTCGACCTTATCGACAATATGAATTTGGCTGAAGACTTTATTAAGTATGTGCTAAAATACACCTTAGAAGTGCGTCGTGATGACCTTGAGTTCCTCAACAAACGTTTCTTAGAAGAAGAAAAAGGCAAACCACAACAAGAACGCAGTTCTATGTCGCTTATTGAGAAGTTAGAGTTTGTGATAAACAACGACTTTAAACGCGTAAGCTATACTGAGGCTATTGATATACTAAAGAATTGCAACCACAATAAGAAGAAGAAATTCCAATACCTTGTAGACGAATGGGGTATTGACTTGCAAAGCGAACACGAGCGTTATTTGGTAGAAAAACACTTTGAATGCCCTGTGATACTTTATGACTATCCGGCAAACATAAAAGCATTTTATATGCGCCTAAATGACGATGGTAAGACAGTACGCGCTATGGATATTCTCTTCCCTGGTATTGGCGAAATAGTAGGAGGTTCGCAACGTGAAGAGCGCTATGACGTGCTTAAAAAGAAAATTGCTAACCTGAATATGGACGAAGCAACTCTTTGGTGGTACTTAGACCTCCGCAAGTTTGGTACTGCTGTACATAGTGGTTTTGGTTTGGGCTTTGAGCGTTTGGTGCTTTTTGCTACTGGTATGACTAATATCCGCGATGTGATTCCTTACCCACGTACTCCACAGAGTGCTGAGTTTTAATAGATATTTAAAAGGTAAATAAAAAATAGAGAGGATTATCAGAATGATAGTCCTCTCTATTATTATGGTTTAAACGTAACGGATTACATAGAGTATTTGTTTACGCGTTCTTTAGCTTTGATAAGGTCTAGACCTAAGTTGTTGATTTTTTGCTGTTTTTTGAGCAATTTGCCTTTGAATTTAGCTTCGTCTTGAGGAGAAAGAGCCCCTTTAGCTTTCTTCATATCGAATTTGTTTTGCTCTTTAGCTAAATCGGTTTTAGCTTTAACTATTTTAGCTTCTACTTTAGCTACTTCGCTATTGGCTTTGCTCAATTGTTGTTTTTTCTTTTGAGCTTTCTTTTCAGCCTTAGCTTTGGCTTTTTCTGCTTTTTCTGCTTCTCTTTTAGCTTTCTTTTCAGCCTTAGCTTTTTCTTTAGCAGCTTTTTCTTCAGCTTTTTTGGCTTTTTCAGCTTCTCTTTTAGCTTTCTTTTCAGCTTTAGCCTTTTCTTTAGCAGCTTTTTCAGCTTCTTTCTTGGCTTTTTCTTCAGCTTTAGCTTTTTCCTTTAGCGCTTTTTCTTCAGCTTTTAGGGCTTTTTCTTGTTCTTTTTGCGCTTGTTGTTGTGCTTTGAGCTGTTCTTTTTCAGCCTTTAGGGCAGCCTCTTGTTGTGCTTGAGTAGCTACATCAGAGCCTAATATAACTGTAGAAGAAACTGTATCAGTAACTGTACCTACCATAGGTTGTTCTACCTGAGCGGTAGCTAAATGAGCAGCAAAAAGAGCTGCCGCGAATGTGATTGCGTGTAATTTCATTGTTTATTTTTATTTAGTTTTTTCGGGGCAAAGATATGCAAAATAACGATACCCCGTTCTTTTTTATAACAACTTTAACAAAAAAAGTCGCCTACAGGGTATAGGGAAAGTAGGCGACTTTTAGGAGTAATTAAAATATAAATAGTTATGGATTATTGAACATTACCTCTAATGCGCAATCCTTTTACGGGATTGGTTTTAGCGTTAGAAGTTACGGTAATCGTTTTGCTGATTGGGCCTACGCGATTGGTATCGTATTTTACTTCAATTTTTCCTTTAGCCCCTGGTGCTACAGGTTGGTTTGTCCAAGAAGGAACAGTACAACCGCAAGAAGAAGCTACGTTAGTGATTACGAGCGGTGCTTTACCAGTGTTAGTAAATTCGAACACACGCACGCCATCAGCACCTTGTTTGATGTTACCATAGTCGATTTCTTCAGCTTTGAATGAAATTTCTGCATCTTGGGCATAAGCCATTACACCAAAAAATGCTAAAAATAGAAATGTTAAAAACTTTTTCATAGTATAAAAAATTAAATTATAAATTAGTTGTTTTTTACGTTAGCTATAATTACAATAACCGTGCCAAAGTATGATTTGTCAATTTGCCGATTTGCTGATTTGTGGATTATTATAATCGTCTGGCAGTTTGAAATTAAAGAAATAAGCATAGGTTACAGCTGTTGGGACTCCTCTCATTTTACCAGGGATAAAGCAGGGTAGGCTTCTGATAAGGAAGGCAGCTTCTTCTTCCAATATTTTGTGAGCGCCTCGCTTCCCTATTATACTGACAGTACCATCAGTATTGATGCGAAAATGTATAGTCACTTTTCCTTGTATACCCTCAGCAAGGGCTTCAGGAGGATATCTAAAATGTGTATTCACGTGCTTGTCTAGCTGCTCTTTAAAACATTGAAATTGTCTGTCGTCAGGAAGTTCTTTGCAGGCTTCGAACATAGGTTTTTCTTCTATAATAACATAGGGAATCTCAACAGGTCTTTCATCGTCTGAAGGAGCGACAATTTCTTGTTGTGCATAGCTATTGGCTACTACTGCTAAACATAGTACTAAAAGGACTTTTGGTAAGAGTTTCATTATCTATCTGTTTTTCAAAAAAAAGCACAATAAGTATGCCAAAGTTTGAGAGCAGTATATTTTTCTGTTTTTTTACCTATTATTAGACGTTTATACTTCGCTAAATCTTCATCTATCCTTCGCTCTTCCTATATCGTTTGTATATGGTTTGTATAGGGTAAATGGCTACAGAAAATTTTTCTGTTTGCAAATTCGCTATTTTTTTCGTAGGTTTGCGGCTCTAAAGTAATTCCGTTCTGGTGTATTTATTGTAACTCGCACTATAAAAAGCTATCAATTCATTAGTGTTTATACAAATACGAAGAAAAAAAGAGTTAGTAAATAACAGAATGAGACACAAAAAACTCATTAATAATTAGTAGATTAGGAAAATGAATAGAGAATCAGAGAACAGTAATGCCTATTTTGGTAAATTTGGTGGGCAATATGTACCAGAAGAGGCTATATATGCCCTTAATGAATTGGAAAAAGAGTATGAAAAGGCTAAAAACGACCCCTCTTTTGCAGAAGAGTTAGAAGATTTGCTCAAAAACTATGTAGGAAGACCTTCGCCTTTGTATTATGCTAAGAACCTCAGCGCACATTACGGGCAGGACATCTATCTAAAGCGTGAAGACCTAAACCACACCGGTGCACATAAGATTAACAATGCGCTAGGGCAGGCACTGCTTGCTAAACGAATGGGCAAGAAGAAAATAATGGCTGAAACAGGTGCAGGGCAGCACGGGGTGGCTACTGCTACCGCAGCGGCTCTTTTGGGATTGGAATGTGAGATTTATATGGGGGCAATGGATATGGAGCGCCAAAGGCTAAATGTATTTAGAATGGAGCTCTTGGGGGCGAAAGTAGTAGCCATCACTGATGGACTACAGACGCTAAAAGAAGCGACTTCTGCCGCTATACAGTCGTGGGTAGCTAATATAGAGACAGTTTTCTACGTAATAGGTTCGGCAGTGGGGCCTCACCCCTACCCTACTATAGTACGCGATTTTCAGCAAGTGATAGGCGACGAAACTCGAGCGCAGCTCACCGCTTTAGGCAAACACGCTGACCACGTAATAGCTTGTGTAGGAGGGGGTAGTAATGCTATAGGAATTTTCACTGCCTTTTTGTCTGACCCTCGCACACGTCTGTACGGTACTGAAGCAGGCGGTGAAGGTATCGACACTGATAAGCACGCTGCTACTCTTACTTTGGGCAAAGAAGGTATCATACACGGAATGAAAACCTATGTACTGCAAGATGAGAATGGAGAGATAAGTCCGGTGCACTCTATTTCGGCAGGGCTTGACTACCCAGGCGTAGGACCTGAACACGCTCATCTGTTTGAAAGCGGGCGAGTTACCTACGCAGCTATCACTGATGAGGAAGCGATGAAGGCTCTGTTATTCACCACTCGCAAAGAGGGTATTATACCAGCTATAGAAAGTGCGCACGCCTTAGCCTACTTAGAAAAACTATGTCCGACACTCAAACAAAGAGAAACTATAGTAGTAAATGTATCGGGTAGAGGCGATAAAGATATGCATACTGTTTTTTCAATACTTAAAGGAGAAAAATACGACTAAGCCTATATCTTAAATCTTTAGTAAAGGAGTTTTTGCTTTAACGAGGCAAAGACTCCTTTACCTTTTCTTTTAAAAGATAAGGTCTTAGTACTGACGTCCAGAGTTTGTAGCCTTCGGCATTCATATGTAGGTTGTCTTCTTTATAAATATTGGTACGCAAAGTGCCTGCCTCGTCATACATTACGTGGGTAATATCAATATAAGTGTAGCCTTGTAGAGAAGCATTTTGCTGTAAGAGGGCATTGACAAGTTGCTGGTCTTTGAGTTCGTGTGCCTTAGCTGGGGAAGGTTTTAACGACACTACCCATAAGGTAGCTGTAGGGTACTCCTCTTTTAGGCGAGCTATGAATATTCTGAACAAATCGAAGCACTTTACCGCATTTACCCCCTCTTTATGCGTACCCAAATCATTTTCTACATATAGCACTATCTGCTTAGGTTGATAGCCTTGCGCTATCACAGGGTAATTATAGAGCATATCGCGCAGAGTCGCCCCTCCGTATGAACGGCGTATAATCTTTAAAGGAGTAAAATCCTGCTCGATAGTATCCCACATATTAATAGTTGAACTGCCCAGAAAGAGTACATCGCAACTGAGGTCTTTCATACGCTTGTTTTGCTTCTGGTAGTAATCAATATCGCGCTGGTAACGCTTTATCCACTCTGCTTCATCGGTTTGCTCGAATGGGATAACTGTCTTGATCGTAATAGTAGGGGTTTCTGTTCCTTGAGTATTTTTATACTGCTGCCCTCTCGCCGTAAAACAACAAGCTAATAAATTCATTATTAATGTAATGTATTTTTTCATTTCTAACTATCTTAAAACTCTAATTCCGTTTGGGTGCCACTGTTTTCATTTTCTGTAGATGCTATTATCTCTTCATCGCCTAAATCTTCTACTGTTTCCTCTTCTTGGGGTTCTTCATAAGGGAGAGATTCAAGAGTGTTGATGGTTTTCACCTTGTCGGTAGTGAGTTGATTGCCCAATGCCTTAATACCTTTTACGCTGATAAACTCTTCTAAATTGACCGTAAGGTTCTCTTTCTCCTTGCCTTTTTCTTTAGTGAATACTACCTCAGCCATAGGTCGCCAGTCGGCAGAGACAAATAGCAATTGCGACTTAGGATGCTCAGTAATTACTAACTCTTCGCGGTTCTCGTTCTCAACTACAAAGCGTTTTACAAATACACGTTCCTTCTCACCATCGTAGTAAATCACCGAAATAGGTTTCTCGGGCACCCATTTCTCCATTACCAAGATGTTATTATCAAAATGCAAACTCAATTCAGGTATAATAGTTTTTACCAATCCCTCTTTGGTGATAAGCAACATACGGTCATCGCCTTTGAAAGCACCAAGTAACTTGCCCCTCTCTTCGGTATTAAGACGCCTTACAATGTCGTCAAACCATATCTTGCGAGGTTTTAGGGTTGATACGCCTTTCTCTTTCAGCTCAATGCGCTTAATAGCGTACTTGCTAACAAGATTACCTTTCACCCCACGCCCTTTGATGAGAGTGTCGGCAAAATCTATATCCCAACGCAGTTTTCGCAAAGTACCTAACTGACGGAGGTTCACGGTTACGACTTCGGCTTCGCCATTAGGATTAGCCGTAAAATAGAGCACTCGACTCTCTTTGTGCTGGGGTATCAACTCGTATTTTTTATCGCGGGTAATACCCGTTACATTAAAGCGTTTGATATACGAGAAGCCGGTTTGTCCGTCTTTGTATATCATATTGTAAATGGTGCGCTTGTCGTCTTTTTTAAACACTGCTACGTGTATGATATTCTTCTCTATATACTGTTTTTCAGCTACTTTGGTAACGTACATCGCTCCGCTTTCGGTAAAGACTATCACATCATCTATCTCGCTGCAATCGCCTACATACTCGTCTTTGCGCAAACCTGTACCCACAAAGCCTTCTGCACGATTGACATACAATTTGGTGTTGCGCACCACTACTTTAGTCGCCTCGATAGTGTCGAACACTCGTATCTCAGTCTTGCGTTCGCGCCCTTTGCTATAGGTCTTCTTAAGTCGCTCGAAATGTGCAATAGCATAATCGACTAAGTGTGCTAAATGGTTCTTCACCTCCTCGATATCGGCTTCTATCTTTAGCATCTGCTCTTCAGCGCGATAGGTATCGAAGTTAGTGATGCGAATCATCGGTATTTGGGTAAGGCGTTCTAAATCGTCATCGGTAATTTCGCGTAGCAAATCCTTTTTGAAAGGCTCAAAACGGTCATAGAGGTATTGGTACAAAAGATCTTTGTTTTTGTACTTTTTATCTTTGAAGTTGATATACATCTCTTCTCTGATGAATATCTTTTCTAAAGAGGCTTTATGCCATTGCAAATGCAACTCCTCTAAGGTAATTTCTAACTCTTGTTTGAGTATATCGACAGTACGGTCGGTACTGCGGCGCAACACCTCAGATACCGTTAAGAAATGCGGCTTATTGTCCTCAATCACACAAGTGATGGGCGAAATAGCCGTCTCGCAAGCGGTAAAAGCATAGAGGGCATCGATGGTTTTATCAGGCGAAGAACCATTGGGCAAATGCACTAATATCTCTACATCGGCTGCTGTATTATCATCTACTTTTTTTATTTTGATATTGCCCTTATCATTGGCTTTAAGTATCGAGTCGATGAGGGTTTTAGTGGTAGTGGTAAAAGGTATTTCGGTGATAACGAGGGTACTTTTGTCTAACTGCGAAATTTTGGCACGCACTCTTAGACGTCCGCCTCTTGCCCCATCATTATAACCGCTTACGTCCATAATACCCGCTGTAGGGAAATCTGGATAGAGCTCAAAAGGTTTGCCTTGCAAATAAGCGATAGAAGCATCAATAAGCTCAATAAAGTTATGGGGCAGTATCTTGGTAGAAAGCCCAACCGCTATCCCCTCTGTACCTTGTGCGAGTAGTAGAGGGAACTTGACAGGTAGGCTGATAGGTTCTCTCTTGCGTCCGTCATAGCTTGATTGCCATTCGGTTACTTTGGGACTAAACACCACATCGAGAGCAAATTTAGAAAGTCGTGCTTCTATATAACGGGGCGCTGCGGCATCAGCCCCTGTTAGGGTGTTGCCCCAGTTACCTTGGGTATCGATAAGCAGGTCTTTCTGACCGATTTGTACCATTGCATCGCTTATACTCGCATCGCCGTGGGGGTGGTACTGCATAGTGTTACCCACTACGTTGGCCACCTTATTGTAGCGACCGTCGTCTAACTCTTTGAGGGAGTGCATAATACGACGCTGTACGGGTTTGAAACCATCTTCGATAGCAGGCACTGCTCGTTCTAAGATTACGTAAGAAGCGTAGTCTAAGAACCAGTCTTGGTACATACCGGTTATTTTGATGATGCTGTCATTAGGATGCGCAGCACTGGTTTGAAGCTCATTTTCTTCCATTTTGCTCTTTTATCTAATATCGAGGTATTTATGCATTTGTAGTGAGGCTCGCCATTGAGGGTGTGCCATTACATAATCTACTATTTTAGGGATTACTATTGCTGATTTGCTCCACTCTGGCTGTAGGTATAGCAAGCAGTCAGGTGATACTTGAGCTGCCATCTCTTCAGCAAAAAGAAAATCATTGTTGTTATAGATGACCATTTTTAGCTCGTTTGCCTGCTGTAGTACCCCGCCTACTGGTCGCTTTATTTTTTTAGGTGATAGGCATATCCAATCCCACGTGCCTGAAAGAGGGTGGGCACCCGAAGTCTCTATATGCGTACGCGCCCCTCCTTCTCTGAGCAGAGTGGTGAGCTTATCGAGGTTCCACATCAGAGGTTCGCCCCCTGTGATGATGATAAGGCGAGAATGCTTTAGCGCCTCGGCTGCTATATCCTCGACCGGCACTATAGGGTGCGCCTCGGCTGCCCAGCTCTCTTTTACATCGCACCAATGGCAACCAACATCACAGCCGCCTAACCTAATAAAGTAAGCGGCTGAACCCTTATAATATCCCTCACCTTGTAAGGAGTAAAAAGCCTCCATCAAGGGGAGTGCCTCCCCCCGATGCAAGGCTGTTAACTTATATTCGTCTAACATTTAATCTGCTTCTATTCGTAATTTGCTACGTCTAATATCCACGGGTCTGGTATATCGGTATTCTCGCGAATTTCTTCTACTTTCTTCATCGCATCTTCGTATTTATCAAAACGATCTACGTAGATAAAGTTAAGCACTTGGTCGCGGTTGTAATACACCTTAGCATCGTAACCAAAGTTTTTCATCTCTTCTACTCGCTTATTTACGTTATTGATATTGAGGAACACCCCTACTATTACGTAATATCCTTTTTCGGTATCTTTAACCGTTAGCTTGGTAACCCTTGTGCTACGATACAGCTGGGTGATTTCTTTAGGGTTGTTTTCAATTTCTAAGGCTGTAAGGAACAAGAAGTACCTGTCGCGGCTGCGAGTATAGTTGAGGTCGAGCGAAGTGGCGTTATTAGGGATAAGATAACGATTTTCATTCTTAATATCCATACGGAAAAGGTCGAAGCCAAGCGTATTGAGGCTGGCAGGCTTACGCTGCGTTACCAAATCGTCATTGACATTGATACTACTATTGAAGAAGTTTTGTGCCGGACGTACTTTGCTCTCTAACGAGGTAGTTTTGCCACTTTCTGGCACTGTAATCGACACGTTGTCGCCCATCATATTGAGGTCACCCTCAAGGGTTACCCCCATAATACGGGTTTTGAAGTCATCTTCTTCAGGAGTTTTAAATCCTTTGAAGCTAAAGGTCTTAGACTCTTCATTAGTAATAGCTGAAAAACCATCGTAAGTAATGATTTTCTTGACATTACTATCAGGATTTTCGTATACTATCACCAATGCCCAGCCCGCAGCTGACCCTCCTTCTATCTGCCCAAGAGCAGCGTGCACGTTTGCCACAGTATAGTCGCCAACCACTTTGGTAGCAGGAGCGAGCAACGAGGTAACGTTAGCGTAATAGACATAAGGAGCTGCATTCTTCAGTTTTTCATCATTGATACCGTCATAGATAAGTTCGCCTGATATAGGTATATAGGCATTGATATCTGGGGTTTTAAATAATACACTACTTGCCTCTTCGCGGTTTTTGTCTACCGGCACGTTCTTAGTACCGCGCAACACGCCGCTATTATAGGGATAGGTAGCCGCCCAATAAAGACCTGCATAAGCTACTTTGCCCCCTTTGCCATCATAACTGAAGTGAGCGGTACTCGAGCCAAAAGTGCTAGGGTCGTTATCAATATCGATATACTGCATATCAAACTCGTCATTGTGTTTGGCCTTTGGCGAACGGTCGTTATAAGGGTCGTTAGGGCTTGCACCTTTTTCTTTGCGGTTTATCACGTTATTGCCTATTATCTTGATATCCCCTTTGATAAAGGTTTCATACCTGATTTTGAAATCGGTATTTTGTGCCGCTGCAGGCATCAGAAGCCCTATAAGCGCTAATACGGTGATGAGATATTTCATTGGTTCAGAATTTGTTTGGCTATTCTGAGTGCCTCAGTGCCTTGCTGCAGGGTAACCGTAGGAGTGGTGTTATTACGGATAGCATCAGCAAAAGATTCGAGTTCGTCTAAAATAGCGTTGTTATTGTGAATTTCAGGATATTCAAAGTAGATTTGCTTTCTTTCTCCCTCCGCATTTTGCAATATCATATCGAAGTCGCCTGCTACTTCAGGGGCTTCTTTCATCTTGACCACTTCTACCTTCTTTTCTAAGAAATCTACTGATATATAAGCGTTTCGCTGAAAGAATCGGCTTTTGCGCATATTCTTCATCGAGATACGGCTAGCGGTAAGATTGGCCACACAACCGTTTTCAAACTCTATACGGGCATTGGTAATATCGGGCGAATGGCTTATCACCATAGCACTGCTGGCTGATATGTGTTTCACCTTTGATTTTACCACGCTCAGTATGACATCTATATCGTGTATCATCAGGTCGAGCACTACAGGCACATCAGTACCGCGAGGGTTGAACTCAGCTAAGCGGTGCGCCTCTATAAACATAGGCTCTTGTATCTGGTGGCGTACGGCAGTAAAGGCAGGGTTGAAGCGCTCTACGTGTCCGACTTGTCCTTTTACTTGGTGGGCTTCGGCTAAGGCGATGATTTGTTCAGCCTCTTCGACCGTAGTAGCGATAGGCTTTTCGATAAAAAGGTGCTTACCGGCTTTGATGATTTTTTCGGCACAAGCGAAGTGGTTGAGCGTGGGGGTTACCACATCGACCATATCGCAAGCAGCGATGAGGGCTTCGACACTATCAAAACGATGATAGCCAAACTCTTGGCTTACCTTTTGAGCGTTAGCCTCATCGGGGTCGTAAAAGCCTACTAACTCGTACTTATCGGATTGGTTTAGCAATCGCAAATGTATTTTCCCGAGATGCCCTGCACCGAGGACGCCTGCTTTTAGTTTTTCCATTTTTAGTATCCTATTTTAGCGCGTACCCTACGGAGGGTTTCGTCGGCTACTTTATGTGCTTTGGCAGCTCCTTCCTTTAGGATAGCGTCCAATTCGTCTAAATGCGCCATAAAGTAAGCATAACGCTCGCGAGGGGTAGCAAATTGTTCTAATATCAGTTCGTAAAGAGCCTGTTTAGCCTGACCATAGCCATAGCCTCCTGCACGGTAGAGGGCTTCTATCTGCTGCACTTGGTCGTCAGTAGCCAATAGGCGGTATAGTTTCATCACATTGCAAGTGGTGGGGTCTTTAGGTTCTTCTAAAGGCGTACTATCGGTTTGTATAGACATCACCTGCTTTCTGAGTTGTTTTTCGGGTAAAAAGATATTGATAAAATTATGGCGCGATTTGCTCATCTTCTCGCCATCAGTACCAGGGATAATCATTATGCGCTCTTCAATCTTGGCCTGCGGTAGCACGAATGTTTCGCCCATCTGGTGGTTGAAGCGAGAAGCTACATCGCGGGTGATTTCGAGGTGCTGTAATTGGTCTTTGCCCACAGGTACAACCTCAGCATCATAGAGCAAGATGTCGGCTGCCATCAGCATAGGATAGGTGAAAAGACCGGCATTCACGTCTTGCAGATAATCCATTTTGTCTTTGAACGAATGGGCAAGCGTGAGGCGCTGATAAGGGAAAAAGCAGCTTAAATACCACGAAAGTTCTGCTGTTTGAGGTACATCGCTCTGGCGGTAGAAAGTTACCTTATTGGTATCGAGACCGAAAGCCAACCACGTAGCTGCTACGCTATAGGTATTAGCACGCAGCTCCTCGCCATTCTTTATTTGAGTGAGCGAGTGCATATCGGCTATAAAGAGAAAAGATTCGTTAGCGGGGTTGGCAGCCATTTGCACTGCCGGACGTATAGCCCCGAGTATATTGCCCAAATGGGGGGTGCCTGTACTTTGAATACCTGTAAGTATACGAGCCATTTTAATTTGTCGATTTGTCGATTAGCCAATTTGTTAGTTTGCTGATTGACTAATAGGTTTAATTGGCGGCAAATATACAAAATTATTTTGAATTATGAATTATGTAGGCAAAACACACGAGATTATTTGAGCAAGAGCTGAGCGAGGGTAGCATATTTTTCTGGTTGGAGAAGGATTATTAGTCGTTTATACTTCGGTAATTGTTCGGTGATTGTTCGGTGTTCCTAAAGGATAAGTATATCTAACGTAAAGGGTAAGTGTATTTAGAAAATTTTTCTGGGAGAGAGATTGGGAGGGCTGGGAAGGCTGGGAGGATTGGGAAGGCTGGGAGGAATGGGGGTGCGGAAATAATTAATAAGTTTTTTTGGACTTTAACATATTTTTTGTACTTTTGCCGCCGTCTCATAAGGGGTGCTGTAATAGGCTGAGATTATACCCATAGAACTTGTGCGGGTAATGCCGCTCAAGGAATGAAACTAAGCGTAGGCTTGTTTTTGCTTTTGGGTAGCAGGAACAAGTCGTTTTTTATTTAATAACCAAACCAAATAATTGCCTCTTTTATTTGTGAAAAAAAAACATTTTATTCTACAATGAAAAATGTACTTATGTACACCGCACTATGTTTGTCGTCAGCAGCAATAGCGCAACAATCTGCTGAGCCCGTAATGGACTCTATCAACAAGCCTATTCAGTTGGACGAAGTACTCGTTTCTGCTGTTAGGGCTAACGAAAAACTCCCTATCACTTTTTCTAATCTTTCAAAAAAAGAAATTAGAACGAAAAACTTCGGGCAACAACTGCCCTTGCTGCTCAACCAACTGCCCAACGTAGTGAGCTATTCAGAAGACGGGTCGGGCATCGGCAACACGTATCTGTACGTGCGAGGCTCGGATATGTACCGCACTAACGTGACTATCAACGGAGTACCGCTAAACGACTCGGAGTCGGGCGGGGTGTTCTTTTACAATCTTTCGGACTTGGCTTCGTCAGCAGAAAACATACAGCTACAGCGCGGGGTAGGTACCTCTTCGAACGGAGCTGGTGCCTTTGGAGCGAGTCTGAATGTGCTAACGGAAGCTATTCAGCCTACAGCAAGTGGCGAAATAGCTAATTTCTACGGCAGTTACAACACTCATAAACACTCGCTTAAACTTTCAACCGGTAAGATTAATGACCGTTTTGAGCTTAGTGGTCGTTTTTCGGTTATCAAAAGTGATGGGTATAGAGAGCGCGCTTCGTCAGACCTTAAATCGTATTTCTTACAAGGGGCATACGCTTATGGGGGTACGCTTATCAAAGCTATTGTTTTCGGAGGTAAACAGCATACTTACCTCGCTTACTTAGGTCTTGACAAAGAGACTTTGGCTAAGGATAGGCGTTATAATCCTGCAGGTGAATACACTGATGCTGCGGGCAATAAGCGTTTCTACAACAATGAAAGCGACAACTATCAGCAAGACCTCGCTCAACTACATTGGTCGCAACAATGGAATGAGTTTTGGCGTACGCAAATCGCTTTTCACTATACCAAAGGAAAGGGTTATTGGGAAAACTACGAAAAGAAAAAATACAGCAAGATAGGTATCACCCCTGTATTAGACGGATTGGGTAAGGAGAAAAAAGCGTATATCATTCACCAACAAGGTTTAGATAATGATTTCTGGGGAACGACTTTCTCAGCTAACTATAAAAAAGATAATATAGACCTGCTGATTGGAGGTGCTCTTAACAAATATCAGGGAGCGCACATCAAAGAACTAATATGGGCTGAGAAAGCTACTTTTGCGTATCCTTATCAGTATAAATACGAGGGTCTGAATACTAAAGAAGAGGCTTCGGGCTTTGCTAAATTGAGCTATACTCTCAGCCCTGAATGGTCGCTATTTGCTGATATGCAGCTGCGCCACGTACGTTATACCTCTGAAAAGCAAAATGTAGATGAAGCGGTAAACGCTCTTAATCCTAAAGCGGGTGTTACCTATTCGCCTAATGAACAACACCAGTTTTATCTGTCATACGCTCACGCTACCAAAGAGCCTAATCGCTCTGACTATAAGGCGTATAACGATGCTCTTTACGCCTACCCTAATGCAGCTAAACCACAAGCTGAAAAGCTGAATGACTTTGAGTTAGGTTGGCGTTATACTACCGACAAAGTGAAGTGCCACCTAAATGGTTATTATATGCTTTATAAAGACCAATTGGTGCTTTCGGGTAGGCTTAACGATACGGGTTACCCTATACGCGAAAATGTAGAAAAAAGCTATCGTGCTGGTATAGAGGCTGATGTGGCTATACAACTCGCCCCTAAATGGATATGGCAACCTAACTTATCAGTAAGCAAAAATATCAATAAAGATTATAAAACTACTGACCCTGGTGTGGCTACTCTAACTATCAATTTGGGAGATACTCAGATTTCGTACTCGCCTAATGTAGTAGTAGGTAACACTATCACTTTCTTGCCTGTAGAAGGGTTTCAGGTGAGTTTGCTCTCTAAATACGTAGGCAAACAATACGTAGATAATACAGGCAGAGAAGCATCGGTATTAGACGCTTACTTTGTAAACGACCTTAGCTTAGGCTACGAATGGAAGCCTGCACATACCTTTAGGTCAGTATTATTTTCGCTTACAGGGTACAATATATTAAATGCTAAATATACGCCTTACGGCACTAACTTCTACGGCGGTGGGGTAGCCTATATACCTGCTGCAGAAGCCCATTATTTAGCAGGTATTACCCTTTCATTCTAAGAGCGAAGTACCTAAAGTTTAGGCATAAAAAAAGCTACCAATTATTGGTAGCTTTTTTTATGCCTTACTATATACTTTTATTGCTTAAACCTTTTGAACAAGGTCATTTCTTTCTCGCTGCTGCCTTTCTCTAATATTTCCTTGCGAAAACGAGTGGCTACTTCGGGGTTAAAAATACCAGCGGCTTCAAATATACCAAAAGCTTCTTTTTCTAACACTTCTGCCCATTTGTAGCTGTAATAACCTGCGGCATAGCCTCCGCTGAAGATATGTGAAAAGCCTGTAGATATACAAATCTCTTCAATAGGAGGAAACATCTGTGGTAGTGATAGAGAGTGCTCAAAGCCCTTGGTGCTTCGTATCTCATCAGCGTACTTGACACTGTGCCAAGCCATATCGAGAATACCAAAAACCAACTGACGCACCGTTAGGAGTCCCTCCATAAACTTTTGCGCTTTCTTTATGCGGTGTACCCACTCCATAGGCAAAGGTTCGCCCGTTTGGTAATGCGTTGCAAATAGTCGCAAGGTTTCCTCTTCATAACACCAGTTTTCCATCAGTTGGCTGGGTAGCTCTACGAAGTCTCGGGCTACATTAGTACCACTTAGGCTAGGATAGGTTACGCGCGAGAGCATTCCGTGAAGGGCGTGTCCAAACTCGTGAAAGAGAGTCGTAAGCTCATTAAATGTAAGCAGTGAGGGCTCTGTAGCTGTTGGACGGGTAAAGTTGCAAACTATTGATATATGAGGGCGCGAGTCGTTGCCTTGTAGGTCGATATATTGGTCTTTGAAGGTGGTCATCCAAGCTCCATTACGCTTACCCGGACGAGGGAAGAAATCGGTGTAGAGCAGTGCTACATAATTGCCCTCGGCATCGGTTACCTTGTAGGTTTGTACCTCTTGGTGGTACTTCTCGACCTCGTCAGTAAGCGCAAAGTGCAGTCCGTATAGTTTATTAGCTACTGCGAACATCCCTTGTACCGCTTTATCGAGAGCCAAATAGGGTTTTAACTGCTGGTCATCTATCTGATATTCCTCTTGCTTGAGCTTTTCGGCATAATAAGGAAAATCCCATTGCTGAAAATTATCTATTTTAGAGAATATGCGCAGTGTTTTTAGTTCTTGTTTGGCTAAAGGCAAGGCTTGCTCTAACAGCGATTGTAGAAAGTCGTTTACCTGCTGAGGGCTTTCTGCCATACGGTCTTCAAGCACAAAGGTAGCGTAATTCTCATAGCCCAATAGGCGTGCGCGCTCGCGGCGTAGCAAGCTGATTTGCCATACTATTTCCTCATTATTATACTCATTGTCATTAGCGCCTCTTTTGTGATAAGCTATGAAGAGTTTTCGGCGCAATTCGCGGTTATCAGCATACTTCATCACAGCAGTATAGAGCGGAAAATCAAGGGTAAAGACCCAGCCCTCTAACTTGCGTTTTGCTGCTTCAGCCGTTGCCATTTGAAGAGCGTAATCGGGTAGCCCTGTTACTTCTATAGGGTTAGTAATATGTATGAAAAAAAGCTGGTTTTCAGCCAGTAAGTTCTCTGAAAATTTTAGCTTAAGCGCTGCTAAATCTCTGTCTATTTCGCGCAGGCGAATTTTGCGTTGGCGTAGGTGCACCCCATTGCGCATAAAGTTATGATACATTTTCTCTACCAAGGTACATTGCTCGGCTGTTAGAGATAGTTTCTCTCGTTTTCTGTATATAGCTTTTATCCGTTTAAAGAGTACAGCATTAAGCCTCACATCATTAGTGTATTCACTAAGCAAAGGCGAGATAAGTTGCGCTTGTGCTTGCAGTTCAGGAGTAGTAGCGGCACTGTTCAAATTAAAGAACATAGAGGTAAGCCTCTCTAAGCGCAAGTCATTATAAGCTAAAGGAAGTATAGTATTTTCGAAAGTGGCAGGTTTGTAGTTTTTGCTGATTTTTTCTATTTCTGCCAAACTATCATTAATAGCGGTCTGAATAGCCGGCAGATAATCAAAGGCTGTAAATTGCGAAAAAGGAGCAGCCTCGTAAGGAGTATGAAACATAATAAAGTGATTAATATCTTAAGGCTACCCAATCTCTTAGGTAGCCTTCATCTAAATTCATAATTAAAAAATTAATAAAAACTACTTATTGTCTTGCATAGCAAATACCGACTGTAACAGAGGAGTGGTACGAGCCGCTACATTGGTGCGTATTTCCTTCTCTTTATCACCCACTTTAGTGAAAAGCCCATTGATGGCTTGGGTAGTAACATACTGAGTGAGGTTTGCCTCTATCGGTTTCACTAAAGGTATTTGGTTGTATTTACTGATAATGTTCTCCCATACCTTATCAGCACCTACTTTGCTAAGCGATTCTTGTATTTTTGGCGAAAAAGCACTTACCAAAGCCGAAGAAGTAGAGTTCTTCAGATAAGTAGTAGCAGCGGTATTATCACCTTTTAGAATGTTCATAGCATCGGAAAAGGTCATATTTTGTATAGCCGAAAGGAAGATAGGTTTTGCTTGACTTACCGCATTCTCTGCTGCTTCGTTTAGCACTTTTAGCCCTTGGTCGGCTAATGAGCCGAGCCCTATAGAGCGCAAGGTTTTATCTACCTTTTGCAATTCTTCAGGCAATAAGATACGCACTGCTTGGTCTTTGAAATAGCCACCATCTTTGCTCAAGGCATCTACACCTGCACTCACGCCTAATTCTAATGCTTGCTTAAGTCCGCCAGCCACATTTAGGCTGCCACTTTGCGCCGTTTGGCTAAGCACCTGCTGTAGTTCATTACAGCTATTTAAGGTAAGGCTACCTACAGCCAATATACCTAATAAAAGAGTTTTCTTCATATATATTATTTTATTAATTCCTGTTTTAATATTCTGATACTTTTGGTTTTGCTTTGCAAGCATCGTATATAGCATAAGTTGCTGCATATAAGAAAGGTACTGTAAAGAATAACCCCACACAGCACGCTAATACCCCTAACACAGCGATGAGAAACCCTACTAATAGCACTCCCAAAACCGTGCCAAAAGAGGCTATGACACGCTCATAACTACCTTTTAGTGCATCAGTAACTGACTGATTTTCAAAGATGATAATCGGGAGGCCTAAGCAAAACACTATATTTATAAAAAAAGAAAGAAGACTGTCTAAGAGCGGTATACCTACTACGTTCATCAGTATTGATATCCCTCCATTAACTACCCCTAATATCAAGGTAGAAAGCATTATACGCCCTGTGTAAGGAGAATTATAGTGCGTAAATAAATTAGCAAAATCTGACTGACCTCCTTTCGCAATCGCATCTAAGTTTTGGTAAAAACCAGCTGATAAAGGCGCTACTAACACCCCTACTACTAATGACATAAGAGAGATTTTAGCAAGCATAAGAGGCGAAGACATCAACTCTGCCACATAGAAAGGATTATCTTTTGCATTAATAAGCATCTCATCATAATGAAAAGACATCAGCAAAGGTATACCTATAAACATCAGTAACATAATTACTACCGTAAGCAGCAACATGCCTATAGTGTGTACAAGCAGGGCTTTCTTATAGAGTTGTCCTGCAAAATCGAAAACGTTTGAGAATGACATATTTTAATGTTTTTTAATGGGTTACACTATTAGTATAAAGGCTGTAAATCACTGCGTATAGCATTGGGAAGGTAACTACAATACCTATGCCAAACACAAAAGCCCCTAAAAGACTGACAATCCCTCCTAAGATTAAGGCGAGCATCACTGTAAAAATGACAGGTACCGTGCGCTTATAGCTATTACCCATAGCTCTTAGCAGAGGTTGGTCTTCAAAAATGATGATAGGCAAAGTAAGCACAAACACAATCGACATTACCGTAACGGTAGCCAAAGCAAATGCCGGAAGCCCTAAAGCGCCTATCCCTACAAAAGCAGCACTCTTCAGCGCCGTAAGCAGTAGCACGTAGCTAAGTATCCTGCCGGTGTAGGTAGAGCGATAGAAGCTAAACAGCTGCCCTATGGTAGCCGCCTCATTGCGCTGCACTGACCTATAATTCTTGTACATACCGGTAGTAAAGGGCGTTACAATACCATCTACCAGCAGCAGAAAAAGCGATAATTTGATAGCAAAACCGCCATTGTTTACAAGAGCTGTTATCTTTTCAGGCTGTTTTGATAGTTGAGCGACCTCCTCTAAAGGCATTCCGAAAATAACAGGAGCTAAAAACCAATACAGCCCCAAAAGTGCGCCAAAAAGGAGCAAACAGCCTAACAGATGTGTTAAAAAAGTAGTCTTAAACAACTGAAATGAAAGACTTAATACGTTTGATAGTTTCATTAGTAAGTTTTAAAATGATTGGGTCAGCACAAAGTTACGCCTGATAAGCTCTTCGTCCATTCCATATACATAGTGTTCTTTGTGATACTTCAGCAGGTAAATATACTTCACATACCTACGCACTTTGCTGTAAAACAGCGAGGTAGGGTCTAACTCACCCGTAATATACAGTGCCACCTGCTCAGTATCAATCTCCAATTGTTCTATTGAGAAAAGTATGTAGTATAAGAAATCTTCAATCGTTTCATAACTAAATCGATTGAAGTAATGCAACCGCCTACCCTTGAAAGTTACAAAGTAAAACGACCCCACTTCGGCATAGATATACATCATCTCATAGTCGTGCGAGGCGTAGTGCTTCAGAAACATCTTGAGCAGCGAGGTAGCAAAATGCTGATAGTCGAAGCGACCGTAATACGACAGCAAAGCGTTATTAACCATTGCGTTGGGCAGATAAGCATTAACCGTTTCTATAGAAGGGATTTTGTCTATCTCTACCGCACGTGCTGGCACATCGGTTACATCTATGCTGTACTTCAGATACTCTATCATCTCCTCTTTTCTACCACAGAGCGGCTGCGGAATCAGTGCAAAGTCTGGCGTATTATGCAACACCCTTATGTTGTCAAAGTCCTGCCGCAAATCCCTCTCCCCCTCTATCACAGCGTGTATCTGTCGCTCTATTTCTTGAGGTGTTTTATAGCTGAAGTTCATCGGAAAATTGTAAATAGCCTCTACATAATTCAGCACCGGATTAAACACACAAAAAGAAAGTCCATCCAAGTTTATTTGAATGGACAATTCCTTAAAGTAGGTGTTTAATTCGTTATTGTTTTGCAATTTTTGCGTCATAAGAAGTTGGCCAGTTACCATTAACAGTGATTTCGTCGAGAGAACCCACTTTTATATTCTCACCTTTCACATCTTCTACTGAGTTTTTAACTACTTCTTTGTCTACTAAGTCCTTGTCAAGCCCTTTTAGTACATCTCTTTTAGATACGTACACTTCAAAAACTGAAGACACAATGTTGTTTTTGTCTTTTATTTCACCTGTTTTCATAGTGAATAAAAGAGGTGCTCCATCTTTTGTAAACTTAGGTACGTAGCGCAAATCTTTGTAGCGATCAGAATCTTTAAACAAAGAGTCTTTCACTTTCACATAGCCCAAAGTATCGATGCGAACCCCTTGGCGCATTACCTCGATATTGAACGTCTTATCAAAAGCTGTCCAACTGGTATCGCGTTGCGAAGTAATAGTAAACTGAGCGTTTTCGATAAAGTTAGTTAGCTGGTCGAAATTGTCGGCATACTTACCATTGATACGTAGGTAAGCGTCTTGTGCCGCACGAATATCTTTCAGCTTTTTAATCACCTCAGTATAACGCTCGGTTTTTACTTTGTTAAACTCAATAGGTCCTGTAACTGACCTATAAATTAGGTAGCAAAATACTAAACCTAATGCCCAAAATGCAATAGTTACAATTTTTTTCATCGTTTTAATACTATAATTAATAATACATCTTTTTGACTGGTATTGCGCAAAACTACAATCTTTTTTTCAAACTAAAAAATTATTTTAACTTTTTTTTATAACTTTGCTCTCGAAACTCTATTTTTCTATGACTGAAAACACCTTTTTTCAAGCCCTTTTGCAAGCGTTTTCGCACACGCCTACACCCTCGCAACACACTGCTTTACAGCTTTTTAGCTCATACCTTTTCGACCCTAAGGCCACCGAAAAACTCTTCCTATTGAAAGGTTTTGCCGGCACCGGAAAAACTTCTATTACTAACGCGCTCATCGCTGCTTTGCCACTCATTTCGCACCATTCTGTGCTGCTCGCTCCCACCGGTAGAGCTGCCAAAGTGATGACCTTCTTCACCCGCCAACCGGCATTTACCATTCACAAGTACATCTATTACCACCGCGCCGAAGGGAGCGAACTGGCTTTTACCCTCCGCCCTAATAAGGCACAGCGCACGCTCTTTATCGTTGATGAGGCTTCTATGATTGCCGATAATGACGGAGCATTCGGCAGTCGCTCGCTATTAGACGACCTGATGCGCTTCGTTTATTCTGGCGCCGACTGCAAGCTGCTGCTTATAGGCGATGCTGCCCAGCTACCCCCCGTACACACCCACGGTAGTCCTGCTCTGAATATTGCCCATTTAGAATACCAATACCAAAAGGAAGTGGTCAGCACCCAGCTAACCGATGTGGTGCGCCAACGCCGCCGCTCGGGTATCTTGCGCAATGCTACTGCCCTGCGCAAAACTATTTTCGGCAACACTTCTCAGCCTTATTTTCAATTCAGAATAGGCAAATCGGCTGACCTTATACGCCTCTACAATGGTGAGGAAATACAAGAAGCCCTCGTCGAGGCTTATGATAATTACGGTTCTGACGAAACTACTATTATAGTGCGCGCTAATAAGCGAGCTGTGGATTGGAATCAACAAGTGCGACGCGTTATCCTAGAGGCTGAAGACGAAATAGAGGTTGGCGACCTGCTAATGGTTGTGAAAAACAATTATTTTTGGTGCAAAGACAACCCTAAAATCAGCTTTATTGCCAATGGCGACACTATAGAGGTAGTAGAGATACTCGGTTTTTACGAAAACTATGGTTTTCGTTTTGCCGAGATTACCGCCCAGCTGATTGACTACCCCGACCAACCGCCTTTTGATACGGTTGTCCTGCTCGACACCCTCACTTCTGACTCGGCTGCCCTTAGTCCTGCCCAAAGCCAATCGCTGTATGAGGAGGTGCTAAGCGAATACGCCGAGGCACCCTCTACCCATCAGCAGTACCAGCAACTGAAGCAAAACCCTTATTACAACGCTTTACAGGTGAAGTTTGCCTATGCCCTAACCTGCCATAAAAGTCAGGGGGGGCAATGGGACGTTGTCTTTATTGAAAAACCCTACCTTCCCCCTGATTACGTAATTGATGAGAGCTATTACCGCTGGCTTTACACTGCGCTAACCCGCGCCAAACGCAAGGCTTATTTAGTAGGTTTCAGCGATGACGACTTCTGGTCTGCTGAGAGCGATGTGTAATTATCGTTCGTCACATACTCGGCTGCGCCAGCTCGCCGACTTTCCTTCGCTCATCGTTCGCTCATCGTTCGCTCATCGTTCGGTGGAAGAGAATCTATGCTAATATTCATATTCTTTTTTCCTCTACCTATTTCCAATAATTTTTCAAGAGTAGTTTGCAGTACCTTATTTAGTTTGAGGTGCCACTGATATTGATAATCTACAACAGGGTCATTCTCATCATCTAAATTTCTCCCTATTGTTTGTATGTAAATAATGCCATTTTCTACATAATAATCTCCCATTGTATAACACTTCGTTGGTTCTGGGAAACGTTCAGTAAATTCATTCCTATATTTATTATAGTCTATCAATATTCTATTAAAATTTCCAATACTGAAACTAAGTTTTTTTTCTTCTAAAATAATTTCAAAATCCTCATCAATAGAATTCTTTACTATTTTGGTTTCATTTTTTAGCTTTTGCACCAGCAGCGCCAAATCTATAGCTCCTTCTATAGTGGAGCAGTCCATTTTATATAAGGTTTTCCCTACTTGATAGGAGAAAATATCACCTTCTATAGTTGGATTTTCAATAGGTACTAAAGTTTCATCGCTATAAGGGGTTTTGTCGAGCATTATCTCCCCTTTTAGCAAACGAAAAATCTCTCCACCAAAATTGATATCCAACCAACCTGCTGATGGAGTATATTTTAATCGTATGACACTTGCTTTTTTCTTTACAGTTCTCATTGTAGTTTTATTTAAAATGGGAATACAGTTTTAAGTTTGTCCCCTGCTGGCGCGAGCTTGTAGCTCGTGTCTATTAAAGACTGAAAATTTTATTTAAAGCAAAGGTAAAAGTTCCTTTAGGAGAGTTGTATACAGCCGATAGCATTTTTTCGGCT